>Ga0207421_10000365_pt1 | contig 58122 bp, 50 predicted proteins | sample SodLakKL_010_SED_4_FD_187542 | JGI IMG/M metagenome (GOLD analysis project Ga0207421, IMG submission 187542) | Alkaline sediment microbial communities from Lake Tanatar, Kulunda Steppe, Russia - 8KL_010_SED (SPAdes) (version 2) | ecosystem: Environmental > Aquatic > Non-marine Saline and...
AGCTTTGATTTAAAACAGGGCTGGTCAATCTGACTATTCCCTGTACCGGTTATATCCTGTTAATGGTTGCGTGGAAAAAGATGGCTTGCTAACGGCTAAGCTTTTCCATGACCGCTTTATAGGGTAAGGGTTCCCGGTAGGGCTAAATGGTGGGCCGATAACCCGGGCCTAATCACAGGGGCCAGCAGGGTTTTGCCGAGACGTTTGGCCAGATCAAGTGACGAAGCTTCTGCAATGGCAGTAGCTGCAAGCTGGGCCAGGTGGGGGCCGTGTTGCTCGATAGAGCCTGAAGGAATTAATTACAGTTTGCCAGCCGTTCTCTACGGCAGTTTTTATTTCCAGCCAGGTCATCTCTTCCAGTAATAAAGTGGGTATGGCTAACTCTCCTTGTTGGGTTATATATGTGGTCTAATTATATAACAAAAAAAAAGAGATAAGCAGATTGAAAAAGTGCCTATCCCACAAACAGGGTTAACCGGATGGTAAATTTAATAATTTTAATAATTACAGGTTAAATTTTTCTCCATATTTACCAATAAGGGGCAGTTCTTTGAACTGACCGCTCAGGGCATTTACAAGCCCTATGATGAAAAGAACAAGTAAAATAATTGAACCGACAATGCTGATAAACCAGCCCAGAATTGGTATAATGGCGATGATCCCGATAGCAACCCATGCAATTAACAGGACCAACCCCTGCTTGGCGTGAAACTGGCAGTATGGGCTGTCTTTTTTAACCAGCAGGGGAATGAGGACCAGCAGTCCCACGTAGGATAATGCTGCAATTACCTTATTTTCCTGGACGTCTTCGTCTGTGTAGTTCACATTTTCTTCCATGATTATTACCCCTTCCATAACTTGATTAATCATATAGTAATATTATGTTAATATAATGTCAAGACCTTATATAGTATTATTATAGAAATTATATATAATGCCTGGAAATGTAGTTTCTATTAAGAATTAGAGAAGGTGGTCTTAACTAAGATAGAGAATTTGAAAATGCGGGCATGCGCTTATAAGCAAAAATGATAATGGTTTTTAAGGCATAAAAATGACTCCTCGCCTCCTGTGGGGAGGAGCCATATGAGCTCGAATTTTTTATTTGCTGTGACGTTTTTGTTTCAAACTCCATTATGGCTTCTGTGTGGTTATTAGAAATTGAATTTGCCATGCTCGATATACTTTAAGTAATCACACTTTTTGTTGATGCAGTCATCATTAAGCTCTTCCCTGTCCTCGGGTGTTACCATCTTCAGACTGGTATGTAACATCCCGATAAAAAATAATGATAAACCTCCTAAAAGTAAATATAACATTTAAGAACTCCTCCTTCAAATTTTTATGATACAAAATTTAAGATTTTCACGCTGCCAAACTTCCAGAAAAGCTTTCTTCATCACCTCCGTCTAACTTTTTAATTGATATAAATAAGATTATAATACTATTATTTATATTGTATCCTAATATTATACTAGCAAAAAAGATTTGTCAATAGATTTTGACAAGTTAAATTCTTCACAAAACAAGTTATTAGTGTCACAAATAATGTTCAAGCTTTCACAAGAAAAATGCTTCTTGAATCGCAATGTTTGGGGTTGATAGAGGTAATAGTTGTAAAATTGGAAGAATTGTGGCATAATAGAACTGGCTGTGGGCAATAACCTTCGCTGAGCAGAATATAAGGAGGCCGGGTAGAAAAATCATACCCGGCCAGTTTATTAAATTCCCTATCTGTATACACACACTGTCTTAAAGAAAGGGCAACGATCTGAGAGGATCAGGTTATTTCAAACCTGTGATCAACACCGGGCTTCCATTGAATTTCTATTTCAAAGCTGTTTTTTCTCTTTTGGTTTTATACTGCAATTCCAGCTCGATATAGCCCGAATGAAGAATGAGGCCGGTGTCTAATAAAAAGCAGGAGTGCCGCTTGAGATAAAGAAATAAATCCCACAGAGTTAAAATTGATTGCTGGTCTGGGCACAGAGGTTTTCATTATAAATTTAAATGCAGAAGTAATGTTGAAACTGATTACACCAGGAAAGGGGATAAAGACAAGATGAACCTTTTTGAGAAGGGGCCGGGGATCCTTTCCGGATTAAAGGACTGCCCTAAATATTTTTCCCCTGCAACAGCATCTACTGGTATTATTGCCGCAATAATGGGCACTACCGGACCACTGGTTATGGTTTTATCTGCAGCGGAAGAAGGGATGATGTCCCAGGAACAGGCTATAGCCTGGGTGTTTTCAATTTATTTTTTCGGCGGCATCATTACCTTGATGATGGCTTTATGGTACAAGCAGCCAATTTGTGGAGCCTGGTCTATTCCAGGACTGCTCCTGGTAGGGGTTGTTTTGGCCGAATTTAGCATCAATGAAGCAGTTGGGGCTTACATGATCAGCGGCTTGATTGTGCTTCTGCTGGGGGTGAGCGGCTATATTAAAAAGGTTATGCTATGGCTTCCGCAGCCCATTATCATGGGCATGATTGCCGGGGCAATGCTCCGGTTCGGGATCGGCATAGCCGATGGTATAGAAGCTTCTCCTTTGATAGCCTTGCTAACTCTTTTGGGCTGGCTCCTGCTGACCAGGTTTATTCCCCGTATTCCGGGTGTTCTTGGCGCCCTCGTTTTTGGCATTATTACTGCGGTTGCTGTAGGCACTGCTGATTTTTCGGTGTTTGAATTTAGTTTTGCCAGGCCCATGGTTTTTGTGCCCGTCTTTTCTCTCGATGCTTTTCTTTCCATCGCCATCCCTTTAAGTATTGTGGTCATTGGGGCGGAGAATACCCAGGCACTGGGCACATTAATGTCCCAGGATTATAAGCCACCGGTAAATACCATGCTGATCATCAGCGGTCTTGGCGGTATTGTGGCAGGATTTTTTGGCGGTCACAATGCCAACATTGCCGGCCCGATGACGGCCATAACTTCCGGACCGGAATCAGGGCCAAAGGAAGGCCGCTATGTAGCCAGCGTGGTAGATGGCATCCTTTTTGGAGCGGCTGGCGTTATGGCCGGTGCCGCAGCCTCTTTTATTGGGGCTTTGCCGGGCTCCATGGTTAATGTAATTGTAGGGCTGGCTATGATTGGGGTTTTAACCAATGCTTTTTCGACCGCTTTTTCTGGCAGGTATCAGCTCGGTGCTTTTTTTGCCCTGATTATTGCCGCTTCAGGAGTTTCCTTTTTTAAGATCGCTGCTCCGTTCTGGGCCCTGCTGGGAGGAGTTGTTATATCACTTATCTTAGAACCGAAACAATTCTCAAGAGATCGGGGATTTAATAACAATGGAGCAGACGAAAGCCTGAAAAGCGAGATTTAAAGGCTTTTACGCTTCTTCAGGTAGTGTGCGGTCAGTTGACAATGCTGAAAAGTGAGTGCTATACTTTTATAGCTTTGAAAATTTGTAATGTTTCTAAAATGTTTTTTAGTTTTATTTTGTTGCACTGCTTTAAATTAAATAAGGAAGTTAATGCCGATGGATAATTACGCGCTGATTGTTGACAAGGTAGTGCAAGAGCATGACAAAGATCCGGCCAACCTGGTCATGATTTTGCAGGATGTCCAAAACGAATTTAATTACCTGCCCTCAGAAGCAATAAGCCTCCTTTCAGAAAAATTAAACCTCCCCGAAGCACTGATTTACTCGGTATCAACGTTTTATAAATCTTTTTCTTTGGAACCCCGCGGGAAACATCGGGTTGATATCTGTGAAGGAACTGCCTGTCATATCAGGGGCGCCTCACTGCTGATGAGCCAGATTTCTGATGAACTGAAGGTTAAGCCGGGGGAAACTACCGCCGACGGCGAAATCACCCTGAATTCGGTCCGCTGTGTCGGTGCCTGCTCAATGGGCCCGGTGGCAATCATCAACGGTGAATACCACGGCAATATGACGGCTGGGAAACTGTCGAAACAGATTAAGAAATGCTGCAAGGAGGTTCCTGAAGCCCCGGCAGGTAAACTCCGGCCCGGCGGAAACGGGGAAATCCAGGATCTTGAAATTACTCCCATCCCTAAAATTAATCAGCCCGGTGATTTTTTTAAGCTTAAAGAGCGGCTGCAAGCTGAAAGTCCGGTGGAACAGGCCCGGGTCCTGGTCTGCAACGGAACCGGATGCAAGGCTAAAGGCAGCATTAAAGTGGCAGAGGCATTGAGCAGCGAGCTGAAACGAGTAGGTCTTGATCTGCCTGTTAACCTCGGCCTTAAAAAGGTCGGATGCCACGGGCTTTGTGAAAAAGGCCCGCTGGTTATCTTATACCCGGATAATATTTTTTACAATCAAGTCAAACCCGAAGATGCTGCAGAAATTATCCAGGAAACCGTGGTGGACAAAAATATAATTGACCGCTTGCTCTACCGTGAAAATAAGGATGAACCCGGCATCGCTGATTTTACGGAGATTCCGTTCTATGCCGGCCAGGAGAAAATTGTCCTGCGCAATGTAGGGACACTAGATCCCCTGGATATTAGAGATTATATCAGTCACGGCGGATACGGCGCCTTTTTAAAAGCCCTTCAGGAAATGAGCCCCGGTGAGGTAATCGAAGCGGTAAAACTTTCAGGGCTGCGAGGAAGGGGAGGGGGAGGATTCCCCACCGGCAGAAAGTGGAGCACGGCAGCAGCCATCGATTCCGATATCCGTTATGTTATCTGCAACGGTGATGAAGGGGATCCCGGGGCTTTCATGGACTGCAGTATCATGGAAGGCGACCCGCATGCGATCATCGAAGGCATGCTGATCTGCGCTTATGCCGTTGGCTCTTCCAGCGGCTATATTTATGTCCGCGAAGAGTACCCCCGGGCTTTAAAGCACCTGAGCCTGGCTATCGAGCAGGCCAGGGGCGCAGGCCTGCTGGGCGATAATATTGTCGGTACCTCATTTTCATTTGAGATCAAGATCAACCGCGGCGCCGGAGCTTTTGTTTGTGGTGAGTCAACCGCCCTGATGCAGTCCGTAGAAGGGAAAGTTGGTGAGCCCAGGGCCAAGTATATCCGCTCGGCGGAAAGAGGGCTTTATGATAAGCCGACCGTTTTAAACAACGTGGAAACTTATGCCAATGTGCCGGTTATTCTCAGTAACGGGGCCGATTGGTTTTCTTCATTTGGAACGAAAGGCAATAAGGGCACCAAGGTTTTCTCAGTGGTCGGTAAAGTTCAGAATACCGGATTGGTCGAGGTGCCCATGGGCACTTCCCTCAGAACAATTATTTTCGACATCTGCGGGGGGATAAAGGGGGACAAGCTTTTAAAAGCAGTCCAAACGGGCGGCCCGTCCGGCGGCTGCCTGCCCGAAAGCAAACTTGATCTTCCGGTTGATTTTGACACCCTGACCCGCGAAGGCTCGATGATGGGTTCAGGTGGGATGATCGTCATGGATGAAGATACCTGCATGGTAGACGTGGCCCGCTATTTTACCAGCTACCTGGTGGAAGAGTCCTGCGGCAAATGTTCCGCCTGCCGATTGAGCCTGGTTAACCTTCACTACATCCTGGAAAAGATCTGCGTGGGTGACGGCGAAAAAGACGACCTGGAAAAACTGGAAAAACTCCTGGTTGTGCTCGAGAACGGTTCCCTGTGCGGCCTCGGAAAATCCGCCCCAAACCCGGTGCGCAGCACCCTTACCCATTTTTGCGATGAATACGAGGCTCATATCAACGAGAAAAGATGTCCCGCCGGGGTGTGTAGGAACCTGATTACCTATGAGATAACCGAGAATTGTACCGGTTGCCGCCTCTGTGCTGAAGCTTGCCCGCAGGGAGCGATCAGCGGTGATAAGAAAGAAAAGCATCAAATCGACCAGGAATTATGTAACCAGTGTGGCATCTGCAGGGGAACCTGCAATTTTGATGCTGTGATCACTAAAAGTTAAGCTTAGGGCGTGTAAGTACTATGGCTCGAAAAGCTATAAATACTAAAGGAGAACCCGTAAGGATAATTATGAGCAGAAAGATTAATATAACAGTTAACGGTAGAAAACTGGAAACTGAAAGCAGGGTTATGCTCCTTGATATTTTTAATGAAGAAGGGGTTGAAGTTCCACAGCTGTGCAGCCATCCTTCTCTTCCCCGCAGCGGAGCATGCCGGCTTTGTGTGGTCGAAATAACGAAAGAAGAGTGGAACGGCCAGTCGCGTATCGTGACTTCCTGCCTTTATCCGGCCGAAGATGGGCTGATTGTATCCACCCGTTCCCCGGAAGTTTTAAAAACCCGCCGGAACCTGCTGGAGTTGTACCTGGCCCAGTACTCCGGAACGGAAGAAATCAAAAAGCTGGCCCGCCTGGAAGGCATCGACACAACTCCCTTCGAGATTAAGGAAGAAGAGGAGAAATGTATATTATGCGGCCTTTGTGTCAGGGCCTGCCAGGATTGCGGTCCGGGGGCCATCACAACCCTCGGCAGGGGAGTAGACAAGGTTGTGGCTCCGAATCCGGAAGGCATAGCCGGAGATTGCACGGGTTGCCGGGCCTGCACCCATGTTTGTCCCACCGATGCCATCCCCTATGAGCAGGAAAACCAGGTTTTAAAGATCTGGGGCCATGATTTTGAAATACCGGTTTGTTCAGTTCAAACTGACATTTGCCGGGGCTGCGGGGTATGTGAAGAAGTTTGCCCCTTCTCCATTCCCCGGGTTTCAATGCAAAAAAATGAGCTGCCGGTAGCCCAGATTTCCCAGACCGTTTGTGTCGGTTGCGGCATTTGTGCCGGGGCCTGCCCCACAGGGGCAATCCGGCAGAATAAGACCGGAGGCCTTACTGAATTTGAAAGCACTATCTTTAACCGGGATCTGAGAGATAAGAATATAGTTTTTGCCTGTCCCCGTTCTCCGATGCCTGAAGGGGGAGAAGAACTGGTTCGGGTCAGCTGTATCGGCAGCGTTGACGTTTCGACCCTGCTTTACTGTGTGGCTGCCGGGGCTAAAAGCGTGGCCTTAATGTGCCGGGACAGGTTAAGCTGCCCTTACCAGAAAGGCGGTGATCTCGGCGAGCAGTATTTCAATGTAGTCGGCAAGCTGCTGGATCTATGCGGCATGCCGCACGGTCACCTGGCTTTGCTCGAGCCGGAACACGGTCTGCACGGTCCCGGGGAAAAGTGGATGGAATTTAAAGGCTCTGTTCCGGCTGATGGCCTGCCTTGGGAAGAAATCTATACAATGAGCAAAGCTGAACCGGAACATACATCAGGGTTGGATCTGGCTTTGGGTATAGTGGGCTGGCTAAAAAACCGTCCGGAGCTGAAACCGGTCCTTCCGCTTGAGATGGCTGCTGCATTGGAAGAGGTTACAGTTGATGCTGAAGGTGCCGGGGATCCAGGGTGGCTTTACCTGGATAAATTGCCGGAACTGCACCTGTTGTTATCAATGCATCTGAAACAGCCTCCTGTTTTGGAGATCCTGGATGACGCGGCCAGGCTTCTGCAGGCTTACAATATGAAAGTAATTCCTGTATTTAACCAAAAAGAGCTGAACAAAGCAAAAGGTAAGCGGGTGGTTGCTTTTAACCGCCGGGGATTTTCCCTGCTTCCATTCGAGACGAGCCTGTTAACCTTTAATGAACTGGCAGGTGTCACCGATGAAAAAGGGGAAGAAAGTTTTTCCTACCGGATAGATGTTTTGAACAGAAAAGAACTGCTCGATCAATATGCCAGCCAGGAGGAGCAGCACCTCTGCTTTACGCCTGAGCTGTACTTGCAGTATGCCCTTTTGCTTCGCAGTGGCAGCTGGCTGCATTCCTTGAATGAGCGCCCGGCTATGCTTTTTGCCACCGCCCATGAGCGGGAAGATTTAACAGAAGCAGAACGGGAAGAAAGAAGGCGGATCGGCAAACACCCTATTTTACCGCCCCTTGAACGTGAAGAGCATGAATTTACTTTTAACGGCGAAAAATTAACCGCCCTCGAAGGGGAAGTCATTTCTTCCGCCCTTTATGCTGCCGGCATAACCGTTCTCGGGCACCATCACCGCGATGGAGGCGCCCAGGGTATATATTGTGTCAACGGTCAGTGTTCCCAGTGCATGGTTGTTGCCGATGGCAGGCCGGTTAAAGCCTGCATGGCTCCGGTAACCCCGGGCATGGAAGTTAAAAGCGTGGAAGGGCTGCCGGATATAAGCGATGAACCGGCACCTGAAAAGCCGATCGTTGCCGATACGCCCGTGGTGGAAGTTGAAGTGCTTATTGTCGGCGGGGGACCGGCCGGAATCAGTGCGGCCATAGAACTGGGCCATGTAGGGGTTGATGTATTAATCGTCGATGACAAACAGGAACTGGGCGGAAAGCTCAGCCTGCAGACCCATAACTTCTTCGGTTCGGTGGTTGATTGCTATGCCGGGACCCGCGGAGTGAATATAGGGGATATCCTGGCCGATGAACTTAAGAAACTGCCCACAGTCAGGACGTGGCTAAACTCCAGCGTGGTTGGTGTATTCAGCGATAAGATGTTCGGTGTTTCCGGCAACGGGACTTATTCCCTGGTCAAACCCCAGAGAGTTTTGTTTTCAACCGGAGCCAGGGAGAAAAGCCTCGCCTTCCCGGGTGCCGATTTGCCCGGTGTTTACGGAGCGGGAGCTTTCCAGACCCTGGTTAACCGGGACCTGGTCCGGTGTGCGGAAAAATTGTTTATCATCGGCGGCGGCAATGTTGGTTTAATTGGAGCCTATCATGCATTGCAGGCCGGGATCGATGTGGTGGGCCTGGTGGAAGCCCTGACCGAGTGCGGCGGATACAAAGTCCATGAAGATAAAATCAAGCGGCTCGGGGTTCCGGTTTGGACTTCCCATACCGTGCTACGGATTGAAGGAAAAGAAGAAGTAGAGCGGGTGGTCATAGTTGAAATCGACGACAAGTTTCAGCCCGTACCGGGTACGGAACGGATTTTTGAAGTTGATACGGTGCTAATGGCGGTCGGCCTTAATCCTGTTGATGAACTGTTTGAGAAAGCCAGGGAATACGGGATTGAGATTTATGCGGCCGGTGATGCCCACGAAATAGCCGAAGCCTCGGCAGCCATTTTCTCCGGTAAGATTATAGGGCGCAGGATTGCCCAGGGAATGGGCATTGACCTGCCGGTGCCAGGCGACTGGGAAGAATTTGGGGAAATTCTTAAGCAGCATTCCAGTGAAATGAAACCTTTCGACCCTGAAGACCGGGAAGACCGGGTTTTTCCCCTGATTCGTTGTATCCAGGAAATACCCTGTAATCCCTGCACTGAAGCCTGTCCGAATAATTGTATCGATATGCCAGGTTCTATCCTGTCCCTTCCTCAATTCAGCGGGGAATGTATCGGCTGCGGCCGTTGCGTGCTTGCCTGTCCGGGCCTGGCCATAACCCTGGTTGTCAATGATTATGACCCGGACCGTGAAAAGGTCCTGCTGATGATGCCGTATGAGTTTGTTAACGAAGCCATTCCTGTGGGAGATGAAGTTGCCACCACCGACATGGAAGGCAATATTGTCGGCACAGGCAGGGTTGTGGCTTACAAGGACAGGGAAGAGCAGGACTGCCGCCGGCTGCTGTTCCTGGAAGTGCCTTATGAGGATAAGCTTAAGGTAGCCGGTTTTAGGATCAGGGAAATGAGCGAAGGAGAACCCCTGGAACCGGAGGCAATTGAAACCAAAGCGGATCCCTTTATTTGCCGTTGCGAGCGAGTCAGAAAGAGTGAAATAGTCGAGGCCATCCGCTCTGGAGTCCGGGACATGAACCAGTTAAAGGCAATAGTCAGGGCCGGCCTTGGCGGTTGTAACGGCAAGACCTGTACTGATTTAATTTTAAGGATTTACAAGGAGGAAGGCATCCCTCTTTCTGAGGTTACCTTGCCCAGGCATCGACCCCTGGTGGCAGAAGTGCATCTGGGCGATTTTGCCGTTCAAAAAGAAGAAGACGATGAGGAGAATAATAATGCCGACCAATAAAACATATGATGTCATAGTAGTCGGCTGCGGCAGTGTAGGAAACCCTACTGCCTACCATCTTGCCGAAGCAGGTAAGAAAGTCCTGGTTTTGGACAGGCGCCCCGCCGCCGGTCAGGGCGATAACAAGGCAGCAATTGGCGGAGTCAGGGCTACTCATTCCGATCCCGGGAAAATTAGTACCTGTCTGGATAGCCTGAAAATTATTTCCAACTGGGAAGAAAAGCACGGTTTCGATGTCGGGTGGAAACCGGGTGGTTACTGTTTTCCGATTTATGATGAGGCTCTTGAAAAAAATTTGAGGGACCTCATTCCTTACCAAAAGCAATACGGTCTGGATATTGAATGGGTTGGACCGGAAGAAATTAAAGAGATCATTCCCGGCGTTAACCCGATTGGTTTAAGGGGCGGGACCTATTCAGCGGGGGACGGCCAGGTGTCGTCCATTTTGCTGCCCGTTGCTTTTCAGCGTGAGGCGATGAAGTTTGATGCCGAATACCGGTTTAATGAAAAAGTGATCGGTTATTTGAGAGAGGGCGATAAGATTACCGGGGTTAAAACCGGCAGGGGTAGTTATTCTTCCGAGTGGGTAGTCCTGGCTGCCGGAGCCGATGCAGCGGAACATTCAAACCTGCTCGGGATTGATATACCTGTAAACCCTGATTCCCACGAGGCCGGGATATCGGCCCCGATCAAACATTTCCTGTCCCCGCTGGTCGTCGATCTCAGGCCGGGGCCGGAAGGAAAGACCGCAAACTTCTATTTTGGGCAGAACAAAGAAGGCCAGATTATCTTTTGTTATACCCCGGAAGAGCTTTTTATCGGCACAAACCGGGAATCGATATCCGAGTTTTTACCTGTGCTGGCCGGCCGGATGATTACCCTTATTCCCGGCTTTAAAAACCTGCTGATCAGGCGCGTCTGGCGCGGCTGCTACCCGATGACCCCCGACGGAATTCCGATTATTGACTTTGCGAAGGGCCTGGAAGGGTTGATCCTGGCCGTGGGTATGTGTGGCCAGGGCTTGATGCTGGGGCCCGGGGCCGGCAAGAATATCGCTTCCATGATTGTTAATGGAAAGCCACGCATACCTGACGAAGCCCAGGATTGTTTCCGCTATGATCGCGATTTTTATAAAGATAAAGAAGCCTTGAAGTAATTTTTTTTATTTTTTCTTTTTCAACCTTCTTCCGGGAAATATTACTTCAGAGCCGTATTTCTTCCTTAGCTTATCCCTGGCTGCGGTTAGGCTGTTTTCCTTTTCCTGTTCCGGGCCGGATGAAAAAAGAGAGATCTGGGTGCCCTGCTCAAAACCGGAAGCCTGGATCCCGATCAGGCGCCAGGGCGGCTTCACGCAGTGCCTGTCAAAAAGATCTCTGGCGGCGCGGTAAATATCGGAATCCTGGCAGATACTTTCTGACATGGTTATACTGCGGGTCACAGTCCGGAAATCTTCAAAGCGCAATTTTAAAGTAATTGTCCGTGTGGTTATTCCGGCGGAACGGAGCCTGTAGCCGACACCGGCAGCCAGTTCCAGCAGCACGGCGTAAATAGTGTTACGGTCATGGATATCTTCAGGGAAAGTGGTTTCTTCTGAAATTGATTTGACTTCATGTTCGGTTTCTATTGTGCGATTGTCGATACCGTGGGCAAAATGATATATTGCTTCGCCATGACTGCCGAAGAGGCGGGTCAGGGATCCCTTGGAATAAAGGGCCAGGTTTCTCACGGTGTTGATGCCAAGGCTTTGCAGTTTGCCTCCGGTTACCGGCCCTATTCCGGGGAGAACCCTGGCCGGCAGGGGCCATAGCTTTTCTTCAACTTCCCCGGGCCACAGGGTGCCTACATTATTGGGCTTGGCCTGGTCGCAGGCGATCTTTGCCAGCAATTTGTTCACGGAAACACCGACGCTGATCGGCAGTCCCAGTTCTTTTCTTACTGCGACATGGATCGCTTTTGCAATATCCAGCCCCTGGCCTTTTTTTACCGCCAGGTAGGCTTCGTCTATGGAAACTACCTCGATATCGGGTGTGTACCGCTCAAATATCTGGCGGACCCGGTGCGACATTTCCTTGTAGCGTGACATTCGCCCTTTTAAAACAATAGCTTCAGGGCACAGGGACAGGGCTTTTTTCATCGGCATTGCTGAACGGACCCCGAACTTTCTTGCTTCATAAGAGCAGGTTGATACCACCCCTCTGCCTTCCGGGCTTCCGCCTACCAGGACCGGTTTGCCCTGAAGCGAAGGATCATCCAGAAGTTCCACCGAGGCAAAAAAAGCGTCCAAATCGCAGAGTAAAATATCGCAATTCTTCATCATGGAATTATCGTAATTTTTTTTACAGGCCCTGTCAATCTTTCTTTGAAAACAGTCTTTTTAAGGACCGTGTTATAATATTGATACAAGAAAAAGCTTCGGTAGCCGTTTTTTGGCTGATGGGTATAACAACGACAGCTGAAAAGATGCCAGTCCGGGTTGACTACAAGAATTGAACAGAATGTTTCCGGGCCCAAACAACAGTGTTATTGGGAGAGGTTAAAAGGTTATGGATTGGACAGGACAAGAGGTCGAAGTAATTGAAAGGTGCCAGGGAGAAGCGGGAGAAATTCAGCTTCAGCGCCGCGGGGTGGAGTTTGAAATCATCTACAACGGGGTTTTCCTGATGGCCACTTACAACGGCGCTTCTGAAAAAGCTGCGGTCAGGGAAGCGCTGAAAAAAGTAACGGCCCGGAAGAAAGGCCCGGTAAGTGTCTTGATGGGCGGCCTGGGGGTAGGCTACAGCCTGAGGGAGGCACTGGACTGGAGACAGGTTAACTGCGTGGTTGTATCAGAAATAGAGCCGGCTGTAGTCAGGTGGAACCTGGGGGCTTTGGAGCAGGTGAATGATCGGGCCCTTTCCGATCACCGGGTAATGTTGATCAATGGCGATTTTGTTGAGGTGCTCAAATCTGAAGCTGCAGCTGTGGCCGGTGATCCTTCGAAGGCTTTCGGGGTGGTCATGGTGGATACTGACAACGGCAGCAGCTGGCTCAGCCTGCCTGCCAATGATTACCTTTACCGTGAAGAAGGGTTGGGGTTGATTAAGCAATGCCTCGTTCCCGGAGGGGCAGCCTGTTTTTGGTGCCCTGAGAGGGAAGCGATTTTTGAAAAGCGCCTGGCAGAAAATTACAGCGAAGTTCACTTCAACACGAATATGGAAAAGACGGGTAAAGAGGGAGCCTATTACCTGGCTGTAAATTAACAGCTCTTTATTTGAGCAGGCCTAGGTTGACTATTTTAGCGGTGGAACTTATTGCCTGCCGGTTCTGTCTTTTAATTAAGAGTAGTTGATTATATAACCTGGAGGTTTAAAGATGTTCAGGACAGGCACATTAACCCTGGTTGTTCTTATTTTGGCGGCGCTGATAGCTGTTTTTGGCGGCTGCAGTGTGGAAGAAGAAAACGGACCGGAAAACAGCGGTTCTGGCGAACTAATTACTGAGATAACCGATCAGGAATTAGATCCTGCAGAAAGTGGAATCCAGGAAGGTTATGTAATTGAGATCGACGAATCTAGAATTTTAGTAGTAACCGATATTTCTAAGGAAGAGGCTTTTGCCCTCACTGCCGAAAGCTTATTGGAAGAGAGCATCGGCAGTGAGGCAGTTTGGTACACGGTCAAAGACACAAGAGTTTACAAGGTGGGACATTTGTTGAGGGTTAAGTCGGAAATGATTATGGAAAGTTACCCTGCCCGGTCAGAGGCAATCCTGGTCCAGATCGTGGATAACTCTTAATTATCTTATGGCTGTGTGTCAGGCGAACAGGCTATGACATTTTAATTACTGGAGCAAAGCTGCTTTTAATCGTTTTGTTTGGATGATTGAGCAGATAGCGAAACGAGGCAGGCACCTGAAAACATTAACATCTTTTAGTGTTTTTTTGATCAGGATTCCCCGGTATGATAAGTGAGTATTTTCAAGGGAGCTGCCTGTATGCTGAAATCTTTCCTGAAAAGTCAAAAGTGGCTATCGCAGCAGTTTGACAGGCTTCTCCCTGGAAAATTCCGCCTGGACGGTCAAACCGATTACCAGGAGAATATAGTCCCGGCATATTTAAAAGAAAGAATGCTTGTTTATGATATTGGAGGCGGAAAACGACCTTATTTAAATCCAGTGGATAAGAAACGTTTAGGAGCAGAAATAATAGGCCTGGACATCAGTGCGGAAGAATTGGAGGAGGCCCCAAAAGGGGCTTATGATCAAACTATTTGTGCTGATATAACCGGCTATACAGGTAATGATAATGCTGATCTAATAATATGCCAGTCACTTCTGGAACACGTCCATAATGTTGAGGCCGCTTTTAGAGCTTTCCACAGTATTTTAAAGCCGGGCGGCCTGGCCCTTATATTTGTTCCGAGCAGGAACGCCCTTTTTGCCAGGCTGAATATGCTCTTGCCTCAGTTTTTAAAGACAAAACTTCTATTTGCTTTTTATCCAGAATCTAAGAAAAAGATGGGCTTTACCGCTTATTATCGAAAATGCACTCCCCTGGAATTGAAGGCACTGGCTGCTGATTACAATTTTTCGATCCTCGAGGAGTATTATTACTACAACAGCATTTACTTCCGGTTTTTCTTGCCTTTTCATTTATTATGGAGGATCTGGATCATGCTGTTTTACCTGTTTTCAAGAAAACAGACTGCCGAAACTTTTACATTGGTTCTAAAAAAGAGGAGTTAAGCCGCTTGCAATGTTTTTATTTAGGGAAAATCCGTGTAATTACAGTGAAACGGGATTGCCAGTATAGAAAGAAGATTTTTTAACTCTTGCAGGATAAGTCCCTATGATTGATCTAGATCAAAACAAGTGGTAATATTACTCAGAAATAATGGCGAGTTTGTGTTTTTAAATCTTGAGTGAGAAGCAAAATGGTTTAGAGGAATTTTATTAGCTCTAAGTGTTTGTTTGCTTTTGATTAAACGATTATTTATTTACTTTACAGGGCGGCGTATAGACAGGGTGCTAAAGAAAATAAGTATGGGCCAGATAAAAAAAGCGGCAAAGGATTTCTACAGGAAAATCCTCGCTTTTTCGCTAAAAGAACAGGTCAGCGAAATAAAAGCCGGCTGTTTTCGTTTAATATTGGGGAAGCGTCTAAGAATATTATGGTTTTTGGCTTGCTTACCTTTTAGCCGCAAAAACAAGCGAAAAGTAAAAAGACTTTTTGCTGTGTTTGAAGAGCAAGGCATTATGTACAGGCATCTGGCCAGGGTTGACAATATCTTCGACCTCGCTAATTTTCAAATACTGTCCGGATATTTGCAAAGCGGTACAGAGTTAAAAGCAAGTTTAGCCGGCTTTTTACATGAAAAGGCTATTAATCCAAAAGAAGCAGTAAGAAAGCAGCCCGGTATACCCGTTCAGTTTAGGGACGAAGATTCTGCTATAAAAATAACAGTATTGCTTTTTCGTTTAAAGAAAAACAATGTTTTTGCGGCCGAAAAAGAAATATCCGCCCGGCTGTCTTTCGGAGATAATTTAAAGCGAAAGCTTTTTTATTGCCTGGACGAGAATAAAAGCTCTGCCAGCAACTCTCCAGATAATAATAACAAGCCGGTAAAAGTAGAAGCCTTATCCGAAGCATTTATCAAAATGTGTGATGATCCAGCCATCAGTGAAGACACGTTAATCCTCGTTAACATTAGCGGTGTTTCCGAGATCTCCAATCAGCTGGCTGAAATAAGCGGGAGCGATGTATCAGGGGCTGAACTGGTTGTACTGCGGCCAAACAGCATATTACACCAGCCAGCCGAAATGCGCAAGCCTGAACGTGCCTCAAATTTTGCAGTTACTAAATCGCTCTTGAGTAAGGTTATTCATTTCTCCTATGCAGAGCATCCAGTGACCTTGTTGCTGGGCTTATGGCTCCTGGCATCGCAAACCGGCAAAGTGAGGGTTATTGACTATGAGCCCTGTTGGCCGATTGAAGACAACCTGCAGCAGAGCCTGCCCGCCGAAACTGTACAGATCGACCGCTTAACGACAAGAATAACCTCGGAAGTGTTGCTGCGCCGAGACAGTCAGACATTTAGTGGGCTGGTCCACGATTTGCCCTATTACAAAAAGTCTTTGCCTCTTAGCACGGAACAAGAAGAAAAAAATGTTAACTTCAGCGGGATTCTTCCTGAACACGATTCATTTGATGTGCTGTTGGTGACCGATTTCAGGATCAGGGGTGGGGGTGTCAAATCGGTCCTGGAAGAAGCGAAAGTTATTAAAGAACAAGGTTTAAGAATCGCGGTCATGCATCTTGATGCAATTACTTTGCATCAGCAAAAAGTAGCTTTTACACCGGATGTTTTTAGCGAACTTTCCAATTTTAATATCCCGCTGGCAAACTGTTTGTCTCACCTTAAAGCTGATCTTACAATTGTCCGATATCCGCCGGTTTTGGTTGCTTTACCGGAAGGTTTACCCGTAATAGATACTGAACAGGCCGTAATTGTGGTTAATCAGCCACCTAAACGCATGTTGTCCGATCAAGGTTTTTATAACCCGGAAGTTTCTGATCAGAACGCAAAAAAGCTTTTCTCGGTCGAGCCAAAGTGGTGGCCGAATGGGCCGGCTGCAAGAAAAGCGATAGAAGAGTACTCTGAAAGGTTAAATTTATCGGATTGGAACTGGCTGAACGTAGTGAGCTCATTTGCAGATGATGCAGCAATTGAAACCAGGGTAAGCCGTATGAAAGACTGGGGCCGAAGTGTTAGTATAGGGCGTCATACACGTGACGTTGAAAGTAAATGGCCTTCGACTGCCAGGGCTATTTTGCAATGCTACCCGAGCGATGACATGTTTTCTGTTAAAATTCTTGGCGGAGCCAGGTGGCCTAGAAAATTACTAAAAACAATACCTCCCAACTGGCAAGTTTGGAATTACGGAGAAATTGATGTTCAAGACTATCTGGAAAGCCTGGATTTTTTTGTGTTCTTTCCCCACGATGAACGAATTGAACCATTTGCTCGCTGCATCCTTGAGGCCATGGCGGCCGGAGTCCCGGTGCTACTTCCGAACGAATTCAGGGAGGACTATGGGCAATCGCCGATTTATTGTAAAATTGATGATGTAACCGCTGTAATAAACGATTTCAAGCAAGATATTAACAAATATAAAGAAAAGTGTTTTGAAACGCGTCGGGAAGCAATGGAGGTTTTTGGCCCTGAAAATTTGCTTGGCCGCTTGAGAAACCTGGGTTTAAAAATATAACATACTAGCTGAATAGAGGAAATGACATGGAAAATATATGTAAACTGAGATATATTATTGAAATATTTGATTCCGCCGGTATTAAGTGGTGGATCGATCATGGCACACTGCTGGGAATTGTTCGTGAAGCGCGTTTATTGCCATGGGACGATGATATTGACATTTCAATCTTTAAAAGTGACCTGGAGATTGCCTGCAAGGCGCTCGAAAGAAGCCGATATAAACTTTCCTCGCATATAATCAAAACCGACCGCAATGTAAAAGTTTTATCTTACGCCAAAAAAGCTAAGCCTGTGGATATATGTGCATATGAGCGTTATGATGATTATTATTGCAAAAAATTGATTGAATTTCCTCGGGGAAGAGAACTTCTTGTTGGGTCTTTAAGAAGAGCAGCCTGGCGCAGATGCCGTGCGATTGAGAGATGGCTTCGTAAAATAGACAGGAATTTGCAATATAAAGGCGGCCTTCGTAATCATCTCCGGCAGCTTTTAGCTGCCCGTTATCTAAACCGGGTTACAAGGTTACGTGAAAAAGCAGGGATTGTTCACAGTTCCATGGTTCCGGTTGACTTCTTCATCAAGTTTGATACATTTACCTGGCGTGGGCTTCATTTAAATGTTCCTGACAATCCTAAATCCTACTTATGCTTTCGCTACGGTGATGATTGGCACACGCCGCAATCTAAGTGGAAATGGTGGCGAGATGATATTTCCATAGCCCGGTAATCGCCAGTAGACTCGAGTGTAATAATTTGTTGTAGTACTGTCCAAACCTTTTCGGCACCATTTTCTGTGCTTTTGAGTATTTGCAGTAACATCCACAATCCCCCCTATAATAATAATCGTTATTAAAATTTGCAATCTTATGCTACAATAGCTATATAATTAGTAGCAATTTGTATGCCTGCCTATAGATCAAAAGAGGGGGTTGGGATTGTGAAAGGCAGAAAAATATATTTGTTAATGCCAATTGTTCTGTTCCTCATATTTGTTGCCGGCGGCTGTGCCGAGGAGGAGGTAGAGATGCCGGAGGAGGAATCAGTGGATCTTGAAGATCAGTTAAGCGATGAAGAAAGCCGTGTATTTGGCGAAGTTGAAGAGACCGTTTCAACTTTAGAGGGTGAGATCGAAATTGAAACCGTGGGCACTTTTTCTTTCGATCCCCGGGAAGTTCAAACCGTGCGGGAAGATATTTTCAGAGAAGGGTATTTCTCGATTTTTGATGTCCTGGTCCACCTGGAGCAAAATGGCCAGGTTGAAGTAGATTACTACTTTGACGAGGATATGAATACTCATGTGATAACTGATATTAACGGCCATTCCGAGTGGTGGTATGATGCCTACTATGATGGAGGGTGGCCTGAGCGTTCTGTTTTTCGGATGGATCATTATCCTTACAAGGATAAAATGACCCTGCGAATAGTAAGGTCTACCGAGGAATATCTTGACTCGGTATATGCCACTTATCGTGACGAAATAAAACGAAGAAATGAAAATGAGGGCAGGGTTATTGTTCCCGAGGTAATTATAGAAGGCAAAAATGAAACCATGGTGTTTGAAGATTTCGAAGTAAAAGCCCATAATTTAAGATCCGATATGTTCCAGCCGGGAGTGGTTACAGCGATTGATACCATTCTCAGCCTGGGCGATGCAGGTTATATCAACTATGATCTGCAATGGTACGAATCTTTAGGCACAGCAGGAGTGGTGAAAAGTTACTGGGTCAACCGGATCAATGACGATGTAAGCGAGGGCCGGTGTGGCTTTGTTTATGAAGCAGGTGATGAAGCCTTCTATTTTTTCCGCGGCAACCATAATCACATTCCATCAGATGTAAGGGTAATCAATTCACCGCAGTATGTAAAATATTTTTGGATTTGCATCTAAAATAATAGGAAATCGGAATAATAGTATTGACAAGCTGTGTTGGCTGTGTTATCAATAGAGGAACTTTATATTGAAAATGCCTTGATCGGGAAGAGTAGGTATGTCCGGGTTGTAACAGAGAGCCGGCGATAGTGGAAAACCGGCACATACAGGCATACTGAATGGGCCCGGGAGCAGCGGATCGAAAGCAGGATTTATTTGCGAGTAGGCTCCGACGGAAACCTCGACCGTAACAATGAGGGGGGTATCAGCTCATAACTAAGTTAATAAGTTAAGTTGAGGGCTCGTACCCTACCAAAGTGAGATTTCGCCCGTTTAATTAATTTGCCGGGTGGGATTTGAAGCCGGGTGGCACCGCGGAAGTAGGCCTTTCGTCCCAGGGGATGAAAGGCTTTTTTGATTTCATAACCTTTCCAGCCCTGCCTGCCGGAACAATCCCGAATGGTACAATAATTACGGCAGGCGGATCTAATTAAGGTGGCACCGTGGAAGCAAACCTTTCACCCTTGTAGCGGGTGAAGGGTTTTTTATTTGGTTTATTATTATGAATTATGAAAGGAGAGAAAGGAAATGGGAAAAGTATACTGCTGCACTCCGGCAAAAGAACAGTACATCAGGATGTGCGGAAAGTACAATCTTATTCCGGTCCACAGGGAGATTGTTGCCGATCTCGAGACGCCCGTATCTGTTTATGACAAGGTTTTTAAAGGAAGCTGTTCTTGCCTGCTGGAAAGCGTGGAAGGCAGTATCAGGTTGTCGCGTTATTCATTTATTGCCGGTGAACCGTTTCTGATTTTGAAAGCAAGCGGGAAGGAAGTGGAGTTACTGAGCGAAGGCAAAAAGGAGGTGAGGAAGCAGAAGTTCAGTTCCGCCCTTAGTGAAATTATAAATTCGTTCCGGATGCCTGAAAATATTGACCTGCCCCGGTTTTTTGGAGGAGCTGTGGGTTTTACCGGTTATGATGCAGTGCGCCTCTTTGAAAGTCTTCCGGATCCCCCGCCGGATGACCTGGAGCTGCCCGATGCCTGCTATATTTTCCCCGAAGTTGTCCTGGTATTCGATCATTACCGCTCGCGCCTCAAAATTATCGTCAACAGCCGCCCTGGTGATGATCCTGAAACATCCTATCATGATGCCGTAGAAAAGATTGAGCAGATCGAGGATTCCATAAAAAATAACAGCAACTATACTTTAAAGCGGGTAAACAGCCATGAAACAATTCTTGATGATCTTCCGATCAGGACCAATATTGGCAGGAATGAATTTGTAGACAAAGTAGAAACCGTAAAGCAATATATTTATGCCGGCGATATTTTGCAGGCTGTTCTTTCCCAAAGGTTAGCAGTTGAAACCGCTGCCGATCCTTTTGAAGTCTACCGGACTTTGCGCACCTTAAACCCTTCCCCGTACATGTATTATCTTGATTTCAGCGATTTTCAAATAGCTGGTGCCTCACCTGAAATGCTGACCAGGGTTGAAAATGGGACTGTAATAACCAGACCTATTGCCGGAACCAGGCCCAGGGGGGAGACGCCTGAAGAGGACCTCAGTTATGAACGGCAGCTGGTTGATGACGCAAAAGAAAAAGCTGAACACGTGATGTTAGTCGACCTCGGACGCAACGATCTGGGCCGGGTGTCGGAGTTTGGCAGCATTGAGCTGCCCGTTTTCATGGAATGCGAAAGATATTCCCACGTTATGCACCTGGAATCGGAAGTCAGGGGCAGGCTGGCTAGAAATAAAGGTGCCTTTGACGCCTTTGAGGCCTGTTTCCCGGCCGGAACAGTCTCCGGGGCTCCCAAGGTGAGAGCGATGGAGATAATCAATGAACTTGAGCCCACAAAACGAGGCCCTTATGCCGGGGCGGTCGGCTACTTTTCTTATGATGGTAACATGGATACCTGTATTACAATCAGGACTGTTGTTTTTCGAAACGGCAAAGCCTACGCTCAAGCCGGCGCCGGTATTGTAGCCGATTCTAAGCCCGATGCAGAGTATGAAGAAACAATAAACAAGGCCAGGGTCATGCTAAAAGCGCTAAAACTGGCCGGAGAGGAGCTGTAATGATCCTTATTATCGATAATTATGATTCCTTCACCTATAACCTGGTCCAATATTGCGGGGAATTGACCGGCGGCAAGGCAATTAAAGTTTTTCGCAATGACATGATTACTCCGGACGAAACGGCCGGTTTGGGTCCTGAAAAAATAATCCTCTCCCCGGGCCCGGGAACTCCTGAACAGGCTGGGATCTGTCTCGATCTGGTCACCGCCCTGCCGCCGGAAATTCCTTTACTCGGGGTTTGCCTGGGTCATCAGGTCATTGGCCGGGCTTTTGGGGGAGAAATAGGGCCTGCAAAAACGCTTATGCATGGCAAGGTCTCCATGATCAATCATGATGGCGAAGGGCTTTTCGAAGATCTTGATAATCCCTTTTGTGCGGGGCGGTATCATTCCCTGGCGCTTGATCCTGGCACCATCCCGAAAGTGCTAAAAGTAACGGCAGTTTCAGCAGATGGCGAGGTAATGGGTTTGAAGCACCGGGAGCTGCCAATCCAGGGAGTTCAGTTTCACCCGGAGTCAGTTTTAACTGAAAACGGCAAAAAGATAATTCATAATTTCCTTAAAGAAGGAGTTGTTGCGAAATGAGAGTCACAGAGGCCATAGCGGCTATAACCGGCGGAAACAGCCTTGAAGAAGAACAGGCCTATGCAGTTATGACGGAGATCATGGAGGGGCTGGCTACCGATTCCCAGGTGGCCGGTTTAATAACAGCCCTGTGCATGAAAGGTGAGACCGGAGAAGAAATTACCGGTTTTGCAAAAGCAATCAGGGCCAAAGCTCCACCGGTCAGAATCTCCGGAGTGAGGCTTGCCGACACCTGCGGGACAGGCGGAGATATGCTTCAAACCTATAATGTTTCGACCACCGTGGCCTTTATAGTGGCGGCATGCGGGGTAGCGGTGGCCAAGCACGGGAACCGTGCCGTTTCGAGCAAATGTGGCAGCGCCGATGTGCTTGAAGCCCTGGGGGTCAATGTTGATCTATTGCCGCAAACTGCAATCCGGTGCATTGAAGAAACAGGCATTGCCTTTTTGTTTGCCCCTACTTTTCACTCTGCCATGAAGCATGCTGTAAAGGCCAGGAAAGAAATCGGCATCAGGACGGTTTTTAACCTGCTCGGGCCCCTGGTCAATCCGGCAGGCGTTCAAATCCAGTTGATCGGGGTTTATGCCCCGGAGCTGACCGAAATAATCGGCGAGGTGCTGATCGGTCTGGGTGTCGAATCAGCACTGGTCGTTTACGGCGCAGGGGGGATGGATGAGATATCGACCCTGGGGCCGACAAAAATAACCGAAGTCAGGGATAGCACAATGCAAACATATGATCTTGATCCGGTACAGCTGGGCCTGCAAAGGGCTGTTGAGGCAGATTTGAAGGGGGGCAGCCTAAGGGAGAATGCTGAAGTTACCGCCCGGGTATTGGATGGGCTGCCGGGGCCAAAGCTCGACCTGGCCCTGCTTAATGCAGCGGCTGTTCTGTACGCGGCAGATAAGGTTCCTGATTTTGCCAGGGGGATTGAAATGGCCCGGGAAGCGGTTTTTTCGGGCCGGGCCAGGCAGAAACTGGAGGCCCTCAGGCGGTTTACTGCCCGGGTTTCCGGAAAGGGGGAAAAGGCAGAAGCTCGCCTCTCGTCTGCCTGAATATATGCTGCTGACAGAAATTGTTACTAAAAAAGAAGAACAGTTGGCCCGGGATCAAAAACAAAGATCCCTGGAAGTGCTGATAAATAAAATTTCTGGACTGGAGCTTCCCCTGCCATTTAAGGAGGCCCTGGCAGAAAGCCAAGAATTCTCAATTATTGCTGAAATCAAGCGTGCTTCTCCGGTTAAAGGCGAACTTAGCCCCGGGTTTGACCCCTTAAAGTTAGCCTGGGCATACAGAAGGGGTGGGGCCCGAGCTATTTCGGTGATTACCGAGGAACACCACTTTAAAGGAAGCAGGGCCTATATAAAGCCGGTTAAACAACTGACGGGCCTGCCCGTTTTATGCAAGGATTTTATTATCGATCAATACCAGGTATATGAAGCGAGGGCTAATGGTGCTGATGCGCTGCTTTTGATCGCGGCTATCCTGGACAAATATCTCTTAAGTTCCCTCTTGGATTTAACCCGTTCTCTTGAAATGGAGGCCCTGGTGGAGATCCATGATCGTCAGGAACTGGAAACAGCTCTTGAAGCCGGCGCCGGGATGGTTGGGATCAACAACCGGGATTTAAAATCTTTCCGGGTTGATCTTGCTACCACCCTGGAACTGGCCGGGTTGGTGCCGGATGACGTCCTGGTGGTTGGCGAAAGCGGGATCACTTCCCGGGAAGATATATTGCGGATGCATGAAGCGGGAGTTAATGCCGCCCTGGTGGGAGAGGCTTTGATCAGGGCCGGTAATCCTGAAGCAAAACTGAAATCCTTGCTGAACAGCCGGGTTTGAAAGGAGAGGAAAAGGCCAATGTGGATCAAAATATGCGGCATCACAACACCGGAGGCAGCCCAGGCCTGCGCCGAAGCGGGGGCGGATGCAATTGGCTTTGTGTTTGCCGAGAGCAAGCGAAAAGTTACAGTGGAGGAGGCCGGGTATATAATCCAGCGGCTCCCGCCGGGTTTAAAGAAGGTCGGTGTGTTCGTCAACGAGGCAGAGCAAAAAGTAACTTGGATTCAGAACTACCTTGACCTGGATCTACTCCAGTTTCACGGCACGGAAAGTCCTTCCTACTGCAGCCGTTTTTCAGACAAAGCCATAAAAGCCTTCAAGGCCGACCCGGAAAGGGGATTTTTTGATATCAAGGCCTACCGGGGCAAGATCATGGCCTGCCTGATTGACTCTTATCTTCCCGGCCGCCCGGGCGGAACCGGTGAAACCTGGGACTGGAAGAGCTTTAAACCATTTCAGGCCGCTCTCATTCCCTGCTGGTTGATTGCGGCGGGAGGCTTAAACCCTGTTAATGTTTACGGGGCCCTGGAGTCGATCCGGCCTGATGGTGTCGATGTCAGTTCGGGAGTTGAAAAAGAAGGGGAAAAAGATTTTTCCTTAATCAAACAGTTTGTGAACGAGGTAAGGAGGTGGGAAGCAAATGGAACTGCCTGATCGGAACGGTTATTTTGGCAATTTCGGGGGACGGTTTGTTCCGGAAACCTTAATGAGCGCCCTCCTGGAGTTGGAAAGCAGTTACCGGCACTGCAAAAATGATCCCGGTTACTGGGAAGAGCTCCACTATTATTACAAGAACTACAGCGGCAGGCCGACGCCCCTTTATTATGCCGGCCGGCTTACCGAAAGATACGGGAAAGCAAAAATATATCTAAAGCGGGAAGATTTAAACCACACCGGGGCTCACAAAATAAACAATACTCTGGGACAGGCCCTGCTGGCAAAAAGAATGGGCAAAAAACGGGTTATCGCTGAAACCGGCGCTGGCCAGCACGGGGTAGCCACCGCTACCGTGGCTACGTTGTTCGGTCTTGAATGTGTTATTTACATGGGTGAGGAAGATATGAAACGGCAGGAGCTTAATGTTTTCAGGATGAAACTGCTGGGAGCGGAAGTAATCCCGGTTGCTTCGGGGAGTAAAACCTTAAAGGATGCCACCAATGAAGCGATGCGGGACTGGGTAGCTAACCTGGAAACCACCCATTACATTATCGGTTCGGTTGTAGGTCCTCATCCATATCCGGCCATGGTGCGAGATTTTCAGGCGGTTATCGGTTCAGAAACCAGGGAACAAATTCTTGCTTCCACCGGAAAACTTCCCGATTACCTGCTTGCCTGTGTGGGTGGAGGCAGCAACGCGATCGGTTTTTTTCATAACTTTTTGGAAGACGGGCAGATTCAGTTAATCGGTATTGAGGCTGCGGGCAGGGGCCTCACTCCGGGTGATCATGCCGCAAGTTTAACCGGCGGACGTCCTGGAGTACTGCACGGCAGCCTGAGCTTCCTTTTGCAGGATCAGGCCGGACAGGTTAGCCCGGCGCATTCCATTTCGGCCGGCCTTGACTACCCCGGAGTTGGGCCTGAACATGCGTATTTAAAGGAATTGGAACGGGCAAAATATGTTGCTGTTTCGGATTCGGAAGCTTTACAGGCTTTTAAGCTGCTTGCTGAAAGCGAAGGCATTATTCCTGCCCTGGAAAGTGCCCATGCCTTAGCTTACCTGGAGAAGCTAATGCCTTTGACGACAGGGGAGGAGATTGTTGCGGTCTGCCTTTCAGGGAGAGGCGACAAGGATGTGGCAGAGGTATCAGCGGTCCTTTCGGCCGGACAGGAGGTTGAATATTATGAACGGCATTGATCATAAATTTGCCCGGCTTAAAACCTGTAAGCGAAAAGGAATCATTACCTATCTCACAGCCGGCGATCCCGACCTGCAGGCAACCGAAGCAATAGTTCTGGAAATGGCCCGCAGGGGGGTTGATATGGTGGAACTGGGGGTGCCTTTTTCCGACCCTGTAGCTGACGGCCCAGTAATCCAGGCCGCATCGAAGCGGGCTCTGGAAAGAGATGTTACCCTCGAGGATGTGCTGAAACTGGCGGGGAGGTTAAGATCCAGGGTAAGGATACCGCTTTTATTGATGAGTTATTATAACCCGATATTTAGCTACGGTCTCTCTAAAATTATTGACTCTGCTTCATGTAGCGGCGTGGATGGGGTGATCATTCCCGACCTGCCTTTAGAGGAAAGTGAAGCTTTTTCCCGGGACCTAAAAAAAGCCGGGATTCATTTGATCTGCTTCCTGGCTCCCACCAGTTCTGATCAGCGCATTAAGGAGACGGTTGAGAGGGCCGGCGGCTTTATCTACTGTGTTTCTGTGGCCGGGGTCACCGGGGCCAGGGACGATATACCTGCGCAGGCGCATACATTGTTAGAGAAGGTAAGCTCAATGACGGAGGTTCCCCTGGCCCTTGGTTTTGGGATTTCCAGCCCGGAACAGGTCCAATCGATCGGTAAGCATGGCAGCGCGGTAATTATCGGCAGCGCTATTATGAAGCTGGTTGAGCAGGGAGGAGACGGGAAAACAATCGCTCGCCGGGTCGGGGCCTTCTTGAAAAAGTTTAATTAAAAACAAAATCTATATCTCCAGGCTTATGAAGTTTTGCCAGGATAATTCACATTTTTAAAAAATATTGTAATTAAAGAATATACAAGCAGGAAAATAGATGATGTGACAAGTATATTATCCTGGAGGGTTGATGGAGTTGATAAAGCTGCACTGGATCAGTTTTATCCAGCAAGAAGCCGGAGGTAAAGATGAAGACTAAATGGAAACTTGCCCTGGGCCTTATTTTTATTGTCGTAGTTGCAGTAGTATTAATTTATGAATATTTTATAGGAGTTGAAGTAGACGCTTACCGGGTGGAAAGGGGTGACCTGGTAGAAAGCATTACCGAGGAAGGGCTGCTGGTATCAGAAGATCAGCGGACCGTTTATTCTCTCTACCAGGCCCGGATTGAAGCAGTGGCTGTAGAAGAAGGAGAGCAGGTTGAGCGGGGAGACCTGCTGGTGGTCCTTGATGCCAGCGAACTGGAATATACCCTGACAGAGCTGCGATCCGGCCTCGAAAGTGTTAATTCAGAAATCAGTATGGTCAGGGATAACTTAAATACCGCCGCCCGCAATTATGAGCGAATTAAAGCGCTGTACGACCGGGACTGGGCCACCAGGATCGAACTTGAAGAAGCGGAAAAAATGAAAAAGGAGGCCCGCTCCGCCCTGGAATCTTTGGAAGCCCAGCACAATTCGCTGACTGCCCAGATTCAAACTATAGAATACCGGCTGGAGAACCACCGTATCAATGCTCCAATTTCAGGGGTTGTTACCGATCTCAATGCGGAAGAACAGGGTTTGGCGGGCCCCCAGGTCCCGCTGATGCGCCTGTTTCAAAAGGATGAAGTGGCCGGCTGGCATTTTGAAGTCGAGGCCAGGGTCCTTACACGCGATGTCGAATTTATCTCCGTTGGTGAGGAAGTAACCCTGATCTTTCAAAGAAGAGAGGAAGATCTAAAGTTTCCCGGGGAGATAACCCGGATAGCTGAATATGCCGAAGGAGACATCTCGCCGCTAGGGCTTGAAGAAGAGCGGATCACGGTGACCATCCGGCCCGATCTGCCGGATCAGGTGACCCTGGGCCCGGGATATAAGGTGGATGTAGAATTTATAACCAGGGTTACGGAAAACGTGCTGGTTGTCCCCAGGCGGGCTCTCTTTACTTATGAAGGGGAAGATGCTCTGATGGTGGTTATCGATGACCGGGCCCGGGTCCGGAAAGTGACTACGGGGATGGAAACCAGGCAGGAGGTTGAAATTTTAGACGGTATCGGAGAAGGAAACCCGGTGATCCTGGATCCCCAGCAGGAAGGAATCGAAGATGGAGCCAGGGTTTTCTATTAGCTCGATTGTTTTAGTTAAAACCGGGCCTGAAAAGGGGTATTAATTTGATGAAGTCAATATTTAAAAACCGGTTGCAGGTAATAATGGCGGTTTTGGCGGCCGTTTTGCTGGTTGCATTTGGGATTACCACGGCTGGCGGCAACACCGGTGAAACCACCTTAAGACTTAATGATTTAAGGGCCCGGATTACCGGGCATAACCATGATTACCGGGTCATGGCCCTGGAAGTGGAAGAAGCCCGGGATCACCTTGATGAGTTGGATGAGCTTTTGACGGAGCTTGAAAGAGGAAAAGAGCAGGCTGAAGAACTGGAAGTAGCAGGATTGGAAGAAGTTCTAAGCACTGTTGTAAGATCCTTTGAAGAAGAAAAGAAAGAGGCCCGCAAAGCGGTCTCACGCCTCGAACATGAACAGGAAATCCTTGCCGAAAAACTAACCCGTCAGGCGGAAAAGCTATACTATACCTACTTTGCCCTCCGGGTAGAAGAGAAAGTCCAGCAGGAAACCCTTGATTATCTGAGAGAAATGTTTGACATGGAAAAAGAGCGGCGAAAGCAGGGTTTGATTACCCTGCAGGAAATAGAAAGAGCGGTGCTCCAGGTGGAGCAGGGCCGGCTGATTCTTGAGGCAGTCAGGGACAGGCAAAAAGATGTTTTAAACAGGCTGAAGCTGCTGGCCGGTTATGATTTGGATCTGAATCTGCGCCTGATTGAGCCAGCCTTGCCCGAAATAGAAGAGCTTAACCTTAGGGAGGCTATAGATTACGCCCTTAACGAAGGGTTGATGGTTAAGATGAGGGAGAAGCATTATGATCTTGACCCTGGAGAAAAAGAGAGGTTGAAGCTGGAACAGGCCAAAAGAGAGGCCCGCCTGCAGGTAGAAGAATCATTCAGGGCTGTTCAGCAGGCGGAGAAACAGTACCGGCTGCAGGAAAGGGCTCTTAACCTTGCAGAAAGTATTTTAGAAAGAGCCCGGGCCCGCCATGAAGCGGGACTTGTCTCCGGGATGGAACTGATGGAAAGCTACCTTGAGCTGATGGAAGCCCGGCAGGATTATACCCAATCCGGATATGACTACAGCACTGCTCTGAAAGACTTCAAGCTGGCCCGGCAGGGAGTAATAAGGCCTGCCGATTAAACCGTTTCCAGTTAAACTAATTAAGCAGCATAAGAAACAGCAATGGGCTTTAAGGAGGGTGGATTGCTTGGAGTTGATCGTGGCCCGCAATATCCACAAAAGGTACCAGATGGGCGAGGTAACCGTCCATGCGCTCAGGGGAGTTGATTTTACACTTTATGATCGGGAACTGGTGGTGGTCCTGGGCCACAGTGGTTCCGGAAAGAGCACCCTGGTCAATATTGTCGGTGGGATGGACCTGGCCAGTGAAGGCGAGCTTTACTTTAAGGACCGGCCGCTCCACAATGCCGGCGAAGCTGAGTTGACCGGCTACCGGCGCGATCAGGTTGGTTTCATATTCCAGTTTTATAACCTGATGCCAAACCTGACCGCTTACGAAAATGTTCATCTCTCGGTCCAGATTGCAAAAGATCCCCTCGATATAGACACCCTTTTGGAACAGGTAGGTTTAATTGACCGCCGGGAGCATTTTCCATCCCAGCTTTCCGGGGGCGAACAGCAGCGGGTGGCCATTGCCAGGGCCCTGGCTAAAAATCCCCAGTTGCTCTTATGCGATGAACCCACCGGTTCCCTAGATCTGCCTACAGGAAAGCAGATTTTGAAACTGCTCCGTGATTTCTGCGATCAGTACAACAAGGCAGTAGTGATTATTACCCACAATACCAACATCAGTTACATGGCCGACCGGGTTATTTATTTAAAAGACGGTTTGGTTGAAGAAATAAAGGAAAACCCGGAGCCGCTTCCGCCGGAGAAGGTGAGCTGGTAATGCTCTGGAAAAAGATGATCCGGGATATCTGGGGCAATAAAGGTTCTTACCTGGCCTGCCTGGTCCTGGTAATTATCGGGCTGCTCATTTTCACCTCCTTTTCTATCGCCGGCGACAATTTAAGCCTTTCCCAGGAAGACTTTTACCGTGAGCAGAATTTTGCCCATGGCTTCGCTGAAATTACATCCATGCCTTACCGGGAGCTGGAAAGGTTATCCGAGATAGAGGGTATAGAACAGATCAGCGGCCGGGTTAAAAAACAGGCCAGGGTGACCAGGCCCGAGGGAGAAGTTGGAGTTTACCTGGAGCTGGTTTCCATGGACCTGGAAGATCCGGAACGGGTTAACGACGTCCGGCTGCTGGAAGGCTCGGAATTAAGGGCCGGAGAATTCGAGGTATGGATCGACGACCAGTTTTTTGATACTTACCGCCTTGAACAGGGCTACCGGTTGGGAATAATAGCTGGCGGCCGGGCTCGGGAGCTCACCGTTGAAGGTGTGGCCATGAGCCCTGAATTTACTTATCCCCTGAGGACGGAGGGGGAGATATATCCCAACCCGGAACAGTACGGGATTGCTTTTATATCTCGTGATACAATGTGGAGCCTGTTTCCCGAACTGCAGGGACGGGTCAACAATGTAGTTTTTACCATGGACCACGGCGCCGACTTTGATCAAGTAAAAAACCGGTTGGAACCGGAACTTGAGCCCTACGGCCTGATCAACCTTTATCCCAGGGAAGATCAGGCCAGCCACCTGATTCTCAGCGAGGAAGTGGCCCAGCTGCAGAGAATGTCAACTGTAATACCGATCATGTTTTTATCTGTGGCCGGATTGATCCTCTACATCATGTTAAAACGACTGGTTGAACAGCAGCGGGGCCAGATCGGCATTTTAAAGGCCTTTGGCTACAGCAACCGGGAAGTAACATTGCATTACCTCGCTTATGCTTTAACGGTTGGTTTTATAGGCGGTCTGCTGGGGGGATTGGCTGGCATCTACCTGGCCAATCCCCTGACCTGGCTTTTGCTCGAGTTTTTCCATGTCCCGGAAACTTATGAAGGTTTCTCCCTGTATTATTTACTGCTTGGGTTGATTATTTCCCTGGCAATATTCCTGGTAGCCGGTTACCAGGGCTGCAAGTACGCCTTAAAATTAAAACCGGCCGAGGCAATGAAGCCTCCTGCACCTATCTCCGGAAAGAAAACTGTGCTGGAAAAAATAGGCCTGTTTTCAGCGATGCTTACCATCCAGGGAAAAATGGCCGTCAGGAACCTGGGTCGAAATCGCAGCAGGACCGCTTTCTTGTTCATGGGGATGACCCTCAGCTGTGCTGTAGTTATCGTGACCTGGTCGCTTAACGATATTATTGACAAGCTGGTTTTTTATCAATATGAAGAAGTGGAAGTCCACGATGCCAGGGTTACCCTGACCGAACCCTTGTCTCCGGATCCAGTGACCCGGGAACTGACCGGCCATGACGAAGTCACCATGGTCGAGCCCCTGGCAGAAGTTCCCGTAAAATTATCCCATGCCTGGCGGGAGGAAAATGTCCTCGTGCTGGGCATACCGGAAGACAGCAGCTTATATATAATCAGGGACGCAGCAGGTAGGCGCGTCCTGACCCCTGAGCGGGGAGTAATGCTTTCCGAACGGCTGGCTGATAAACTGCAGGTATCTCCCGGTTCATCCCTGGAGCTTGAAAGCCCTTACCTGCGAAACGGGGAAGAGCCGGTGCTGGTGGATGTATGCCGGATTATTCCCCAGTACCTGGGCATGAATGCGTACATGGAGATAACCGGGCTGATCGATCTACTGGACCAGGGCAGCTTTGCCACTTCTTTTATGGTCAATGTTGACGGCACATCCGGCCCGGATGATCAAGGCGGCGACAGCCGAACAATCAGTATTGCCTCACTCAGGGACCACTACCGGGAAAGCGAGCAGGTAGCGGCAGTGGACGGGCTCGAAGAAAGGGTCAGGGAGGCCAGTGAGTTGATGGAAACTTTCGGGGTTGTAATTTACATCTACGTCTTGTTTGGAGTGGTTATGGCTTTTTCTATTATTTACAGTTCCAGCTTTATCATTCTTTCTGAACGTAACCGCGAACTGGCTTCGATGAAAGTACTGGGAATGACTTCGAGGGAGGTTTTTTCAGTAATCACTTTCGAGCAGTGGTTCATCAGTGTTTTTGCCATCCTGGCCGGGCTGCCCCTTGCTCAAATGATGATGATGGCCTTTGCCCGTGAGCTGAGCACCGATTTATATACTATCCCGGCCGAACTGTCTGCCCAGGCCCTGTTAATGGGGGCGGTAATTACAATCGCCTCGATCTGGATCGCCCAGCAGTTTGCCCTGCGAAAAGTCAGGCGGCTGGACCTGGTCGAGGTGTTGAAAACAAGGGAGTAATAGATTTTGAAAGCACGCCCGTGAAATTTTCAGGGGCAATGCCGCCGGCCCTGCTCAGAATTAAACCGTCGGTTCAGGCCGGAAAATAAGAAGTTTTATGCTTTTACTACATATTGTAAATAATGGTTTACATGAAGTTGCTACCGCAGTTTTTTGACTGCTTCCATAATTAAATATATACTTGGTGTTAAGAAATAACTTCATAATATCAACCAGTTAACTGCATCGATTATTTAACAGGTGGCAGCAGATGAAAAAACATACTATTGAGCATCAAGGCCGGGAAATTCCCTTTGTAATCCAAAGGAAAAAAGTGAAAAATGTGAACCTGAGAGTCCGAAATGATTCTTCCGTGGTAGTCTCTGCTCCTGAAAGAGTCCCCGATGATTTTATTGAACAGTTTGTCCAGAAAAAAGCGCCCTGGATCATAAACAATATCAGGCGGCTTAATCAAAAAAGGCGTTTAAACCAGGATAAGAAGTATAATAACGGGGAAAATATTGATTATCTCGGCCGGCAGTATCGGCTTACGGTTATTCCTGCGTCCGGTAGGGAAGCAGTTTACCTGAACCAGGATTGCCTTTATCTTTTAGTCAGGGATAGTGATGATTTTGCAAGAAAAGAAGAACTGCTTGCCACCTGGTTCAAGGAACAGGCCGGTATCGTGTTTAACGATTCGCTTGAACGGATGCTGGCATTGTTTAACTGCCATTTTAAACTCGACAGGCCGAAAATTACCATACGGACCATGAAAACCAGGTGGGGATCCTGTTCCTGGAGCCGGCAGAGGATAACTTTAAATACCAGGTTGATCAGCTTTTCCGCGGAATACATCGATTATGTAGTTTTGCATGAACTGGCTCACTTTATATATCAAAAACATGATCAAGCATTCTATGGCTTTTTATCACTTTTAATGCCTGATTGGAAAGAGAAAAGAAAAAGGTTAAACAGTGTTCGGGGTTGATGAGCTTTTTTAAAATCGATAAACTAATTGAAAAAGTGTCAAACAAATGCAAAGGAGTTTATTATGTCAAATCCCAAAAGATTGAAGTTTTGTGTCAGTAGCGAATGGAGAGAAACTGAATCAGGCCAGTATATGGATATAACCAACAGCAGTACCGGAGAAGTGATGGCCCAGGCTCCCCGCTGTACCAGTAATGAAGTTAACCAGGCTGTAGAAGCGGCGAGGAATGCTTTTCCAGGCTGGTCTGCAACTTCGGTTCAGCAAAGAGCGGATTTAATGTTTAAATTTAAAAGGCAATTGGAGGATCACCTGGATGAGCTGGCAACCATGGTTGCAACTGAACACGGCAAGAATATGGCCGAGTCTAGAGGCGATGTAATCAAGGCCATGGAAGTGGTGGAACTGGCCTGCGCCGCCCCTTACCTGATGCAGGGCGACTCATTGATGAATGTTTCGGAAGGCCATGATACTGTAATGTACCGGGAGCCGATTGGTGTTTTTGCCGGTATTGTCCCCATGAATTTTCCGGCCATGATTCCTTTTGGCTGGATGCTGCCTCTTTGTATTACCACGGGAAATACTTTTGTGTTAAAGGCGGCCAGCCAGGTCCCCCAGACCGGGATGCGGATGCTCGAGCTGTTAATTGAATCAGGGCTGCCTGAAGGTGTGGTTAACCTGGTTACCTGCAGTCGCAATGAAGCCGAGCTTTTGCTTAAGCATCCCGATGTAAAGGGTATATCCTATGTCGGCTCCAGTTCAGTGGGAAGGCATATTTACAGTACTGCTGCGGCCCATGGCAAGAGGGTCCAGGCCCTGGGGGAAGCCAAGAACCATGCCCTGATTTTAAAAGACGCTATTATTGAAAGGGTGGCTCTGGGTGTAAGGAACTCTGCATTTGGCTGTGCGGGACAGCGGTGCATGGCCTTACCTGTAGTATGTGTAGAGGAAGATGTTGCCAATGAACTGGTTTCACACCTGGTAAACGCGGCAAAATCACTTAAGATCGGCCCTGCTTACAATCACGATACCGACCTGGGGCCGGTTATTTCCGCCGAGCATAAAGAAAAAGTATCCTCATGGATTGCAAAAGGCATAGAGGAAGGGGCCGAGCCGGTCCTGGACGGCAGGGATATTAGGGTGGAAGGCTATGAAAACGGGTTTTACCTGGGTCCGACAATCCTTGACCATGTCAGGCCCGGGATGAGCGTGGGAGAAGACGAAATTTTTGGGCCGGTTCTGTGTGTTAAGCGAGTAAAAGATTTTGAGGAAGGACTGCAGATTATGAACAGCAGCCCTTATGCCAACGGTTCCTGTATCTTTACCCAAAACGGTTACTATGCCCGGGAGTTTACATACCGTACCCACGCCGGCATGGTCGGAGTTAATGTCGGGATACCGGTTCCTGTTTCCTACTTTCCCTTCTCCGGGCATAAAAGTTCTTTCTTTGGTGACCTTCATGTTATGGGCAAAGACGGAATTGCTTTTTATACCGAATCGAAATGTGTAACTTCCCGCTGGTTTACAGAAGAGGATCGCAAAGATACCAAGGTAGGCACCTGGGAAGGAACCATTCACAGGGAATAGTAATATACAGCTTTGCCATTTGTCATCTTTGATTTGGAGGAAAATCATGGATAAGAGGTTTGTTGCCAGTGAGGATACGCATTTCTGGGAAAAGATCTCCGGAACTCCCGCGGCCAATGTTTTTATATCCATTTTTAATGCTATCCAGGAAGGAATAGAGATTGTTGACCAGGCCGGTTGGGTCCAGTATATCAATCCTGCTTTCACTGCTATTACCGGGTTGAAGGAAGGAGACCGGATCGGGAAAAATATATTTGAAGTTGTCCCCCACGGCCCCCTGGTTAAAGTGCTTAAAACGGGCACCCCGATTTTTGGTGAAAAGATGGAAATGAAAGATGCCGGAATCGATATCATTGCCAACACTGCCCCAATTTATGTAAATAAGGTTATGGTCGGCGCGGTGGTTGTGTTCCAGGATGTGACCGAAATTAAAAAACTGAATGCCCTGGTCAGAGAAAGCAAGGACAAGATCAGGGTCCTTCATCATAAATTATCCAAAGTGGCTACAGCCGAATATGATTTTGACGATATCGTCGGGCGCAGTTACCCGGTCAGGCAGAGCCTCGAGATAGCCAAAAGGGCTGCAGTGACAGAATCCACGGTGCTGCTGACCGGTGAAAGCGGGACCGGGAAAGAACTATTTGCCCATTCCATTCATAATGCCAGTGCCAGGAGCAACTCCCCTTTTATCAAGGTTAACTGTGCCGCAATACCGGAAAATCTCCTCGAAAGCGAGTTTTTCGGTTACGAAAAAGGGGCGTTTACCGGCGCAGCCAGGCAGAAAGTAGGGAGGTTTGAGCTTGCTCATGGAGGGACAATCTTTTTGGATGAAATTGGCGATATGCCGCTTTCCCTCCAGGCTATATTGCTCAGGGTCTTGGAACAAGGAGAAGTGGTCCGAATTGGCGGCACTGAATCTATTTATGTGGATGTCAGGGTCATTGCTTCCACCAACCGCAACCTGAAATTGCTGGTTGAAGAAGGGAAATTCCGGGAAGACCTTTTCTACAGGGTTAATGTGATCAATGTCGATATACCGCCTCTACGCCAGCGCCAGGATGATATAATTCCCCTGGCTGACCACATATTGAAGCAGACCAACCGTAAACTGGGTAAAAACGTGGAAGGATTTACCGAGCAGGCTTTAGAAAGTTTAAGTCAGTATAACTGGCCTGGAAATGTGAGAGAAATGAGGAATTGTATTGAGCGGGCGGTGATTATGGCCGAAACTACCCTGCTGTCTGAAAAAGAACTGCTTTCTTCCCTTAACGGCGGTCCGGATACCGGGTTAGATGGTGAAGAACCAGTTGCCCTGGATGTAATGGAAAAAGAACTGATCCGCCGGGCTTTAAACCGCTTTGGTAAAACTGTTGCAGGCAAGAAAAAAGCAGCCCAGGCTTTAAATATTTCCCTGCGATCTCTTTATAACAAGATTAATAAATATGAAACCCACTGATCTTTGCAATAAATGCAAAAATTATTTGCATTTATTGCAATAAAGATAAAGGGCTCTGCCTGTAAAGGCCGGGGCCCTTTATAGTAATAATTATCATGCAAAAATTGCAATAAACCCGATTTTCCAACTCCCCTTTGAAAGGCCCCATTCTTCTTTTTTAAAGGTACTTTTAACGTTTCTAATGAAATGGCATGGATATTGCTTAAGTAATAAATAAACGGCAGTAAATCGTTTTTCCAGGATAAGCTCGGGTTAAACTCGTTATAATCATGCCAGTTAAGACGAGTATAGCTGTGTAGCGGCCTGCCTGGTGTTTGTGAATATCGTAACTATAATGAAAGGAGTGAGCAATTGAAACCAAAACTCAGCTTTTTATCCCAGAAAGAGATAGAAGAAATCCATAATAAGGCCCTGGAGATACTGGAAACAACCGGTATAGACATTAAACTTCCAGAAGCCATCCAGATTTTAGAAAACGAAGGATGCCAGGTTAAAGACGGCTCGATCGTAAATATTCCCCGGGAAGTTGTGGAAAAAGCTCTTAAAAACATTCCTGGGAGAGATGAATTAATTCTATACGCCCGCAACCCCGACCACGACATCAATTTAGCAGAAGACAGCCCGGTCCTGGCAGCCATGGTTGAAGCTACCAGTGTCATAGATCTTTATACCAGGGAAAAGCGACCGGCAACCAACCAGGATCTGGCCCAGGCCACCCAGATCCTCGAACTCCTGGATAATGTTTCTATTGCCAGCCCCCCGGTAACGCCCCAGGATGTCCCCCATAAAACAACTGATTGGTACACCTGGGCTACCAGCTTTAGCAATACCACCAAGCATATTACAGGTCCCGGGACGGGAGCCCGGTGTGTCAAAGATGCCGTAAAAATGGCTTCCCTGGTGGCGGGAGGTGAGGATGAATTCCTTAAAAGGCCGTTTTTCTCCTTATGGATCTTAACTACCCCGCCGATGAAGGTGGATCCATTAACCCTGGAGGCCCTGATAGAGGGAGCCAGAAAAAAAATACCTTTAATCATCAGCTCCGGCCCGATCCTGGGTGTAACTGCACCGGTGACAATTGCCGGCAGCTGTGCCATGGCTCATTCAGAGATACTGGCCTGCCTGACTTTATCCCAGCTGGTGAATCCCGGTGCGCCGGTAGTTTATACCAGTTTCGCCCGCAGTATGGACTTTAAAATAGCCCATATATCAATGGCCAGCCCTGAGTTTACTATTTTGAAAGGATGTATGGGGCAGCTTGGGCGCTATCTTGGCCTCCCTACAAGAATGCCGGCAATGCTTCGTGACGCCAAAATCCTCGATGCCCAGGCCGGTTTTGAAACTGCAATGACCGGAATGTCAAGTGCCCTATCGGCAGATATAATGGACGGAATGCAGTTTGACATGGACATGGTTGTTGATTTTGCCGACTTTGCTTTTTGTGACGAAGCAATTGCTCACCTAAAGCGGGTAGCAAAAGAAGTCGTTGTAAACGAAGAAACTATGGCTCATCAGTACATTGAAGAAGTTGCCCATACCGGTAATTTTATGGCTACTGAACATACTATGAAGTATTTTAAAAAAGAAATCTACGAACCCAAAATATTTGAACGTCGTATGTGGGGGGCCTGGGAAGATGATGGAGCCCTGGATATAAGAGATAAAATGATTCTTGTGACCAGGGAAATGATTGAAAATGAAGCCGGCCCGGTTCTGGACGCGGGCATGATTAAAAAGCTTGAAAAAATAGCCGAAGAAGCAAATTTGGCTGAAGAATAAGAGTTGGTTCGGTAGTGAAATAAATTATTACCGGTATGACTTAAATCGGCGGCTGCTTAAAGCAAGTTTATAGGAGCGATTCGGGGATGATAGATTATAGTTGTATATACCGGTTTAAGTTATTTAAATAAGTTTTCTATTCAGGCGTTATAATTTTTGTTAAAAGGAGGATGCTTGATGAACGAGGTAAACAACGGTACCACAAAAATGCTTAAAGATGTTGACTGGCCTGTATTTATAGTCAGTGGAGGTTTTCTTTTAGTATTTGTTGTAGCCGCAGTGATTAATATTGATTCGGTTGCTGCATTTGTTAACGCTACTTTTAACTGGAGTGCCAATTATTTCGGTGCTTTTTGGCAGATTCTATGCTTCCTGACGGTGGTTATAGCACTGGGTATCGCTATTTCACCGTACGGAGCGGTACGTCTTGGCGGCCAGGAAAAGCCTGAAATAGGGACTTTTTCCTGGATTGCCATGATCATGATGACTCTTTTGGCCGGCGGTGGGGTTTTTTGGTCCGCAGCTGAACCCATGTATCATTTCACCGATGTCCCTCCATTTTTCAGTGGTGTGGAAGCGGGGAGCGAGGCTGCAGCTGCACCGGCGTTGTCGACCAGTTTTCTGCACTGGGGTTTTAATGCCTGGGCAATCCTGGCTACTTTAACAACAATAGTTTTGATGTATGCCTACCATGAGAAAGGTCTGCCCCTGAAGCCGCGTTCCATGCTTTATCCCGTTCTCGGAGAAAAGGGTGTTATGAATCACTGGGGCTCGGTGGCTGATATTGTTGCTATCATCGCTGTCGCTGCCGGAACTATTGGTCCGATCGGATTCCTGGGGCTTCAAATGAGCTATATGCTGGAGGTCCTGTTTGGAATACCGGATGTGTTTTCGACCCAGCTGGGGATCCTGATTATCCTGGTAGGAATCTATACTTTATCTGCTGTAACCGGTCTTTATAAGGGGATCCGGTTCCTGAGCCGGTTCAACGTGATTGGAGCCCTGGTCTTAATCGGGCTGGTGTTATTAGTCGGCCCGGCCGGTTTTATTATTGACAATTTCATGACCTCTTTAGGAGCTCATGTCAGGGACTTCGTGCCTTTAACCCTTTACCGGGGAGATGTTGGCTGGCTTAACTGGTGGACAGTGTTTTTCTTTGGCTGGTTCCTTGGTTATGGCCCGATTATGGGGACTTTCGTAGCCCGTATCTCCAGGGGCAGGACGATCCGGGAACTAATTATGGGCGTGGCAATTATTGCTCCTATTGCCACTATGTTCTGGTTTACCGTCCTGGGCGGAAGCGGCATTTTCTTTGAACTGCAAAACCCCGGGATAATATCAGGCCCCCTGTTTGAAGCAGGCCTGCCGGCGGCATTATTGCATATCGGTTTGGAACTGCCGCTCAGTCAGCTTATCGTACCGCTGATGATGATCCTGTTAATGTCGTTTCTTGCCACCACCGGGGATTCGATTGCTTTTACCATGTCAATTGTGGTCAGCGGCCAGGAGAACCCCTATGCTCCGATCCGGATTTTCTGGGCGGTGGCCATGGGTTCCGTAGCAGCTATCCTGATTATGATCGGGGAAGGAGGAATCGGTGCCCTGCAGAACTTCATAGTGTTTACTGCAGTTCCGGTTTCGCTGCTTTTACTGCCCATGCTCTGGGGCGGCCCAATGCTGGCCAAGAGGATGCACAGGGAGCAGTTTCCGCACCTGTATAAATCTGAATAAGCCATTGAATAAGGGTTAATAAACCAGGAATTGATCCTTTTCAGTCAATTATTTATTGAAAACGAGATGAAAGTTATTCAAAATCCGGGATGCCCGGCCGGTATGATTACGGCCGGGCAGCGCCGGCTTTAGCCTCAGCCAAGACAGTCGGCCGCAGTGTTTTCTATGACAAGTACATGCTTGCGCAGTGAATTAGCTATCCCGCAGCGCACTTACTCATCACCGAGAAAAAAACGGATTACAGCCCTAAGCGGCCACCAGGTTTTTTATAACAAGCAGGAATAGCTCTTTCAGATATCGAAAAATCTATTAAAATTAATGAGTAGTTTAGTTTACTAAAGATGGGAGGTTTTATCTTGACCTGGGAAAATTATTTTATGCCCTCGACCACCGGGGAAGTCCTGGCTTTACTTGAGCAGCACCAGGGCCAGGCCCGGCTTGTAGCCGGGGGGACAGATCTTATGGTCCAGCACAGGTGGGACCCGTTAGAGGTCAAGTCGTTAATAGATATCGGGCGTGTTCCTGCTTTAAAGGAGATCCGCGAGGATAATGGCCGGATCTATGTGGGGGCTGCCGTAACCCACAGCCAGCTCGTTGACTCAGCTTTAATCCAGGGAAAAGGTCGCGTTTTGGCGGAAGCGGCCAGGACGGTCGGATCTCCCCAGGTTCGTAATGTTGGAACAGTGGGCGGAAACGTGGTAAATGCTCAGCCTGCCGCTGATACAGCAATAGCCCTGGTGGCGCTGAATGCCCTGGTCCATGTTTTATCACCCGGGAAGGAGAGGGAAATCCCGGTTGCCGAGACTTTCCTGGGGCCGGGCAAAAGTTCGATAGACCCGGCAAAAGATCTGGTAACAGCCTTCTCATTTTCTGCCCCCGACTCCAGGGAAAAGACTTGTTTTGTCCGTTTTGCCCGCCGTGAAGCGCTGGCCCTGCCCATAGTTAACCTTGGCCTCTGGCTTCAACTGGAAGAAGACGGAGATGCCTTAAAGGATATTCGTATAGCGGTCGGGCCTATGGCGGTGGTTCCTTACAGGGCTCGTAAAACAGAGGAATCATTGAAGGGTGCTGTGCTGAATGAGGATGTCCTGAAAAAAGCCGGCCATTCTATTTCCGAAGAGGTAACCCCGAGAGACAGCTTTCGGGGCAGTTCGGCTTTTAAGAAGAGATTAATCGGGGTTGCCCTCAAGCGAGGCATTGAAAATGCACTGGATTTAAAAGGAGCTGATTGGCATGAGCGGTAATAATAATGAACAGGGCGGGCGCCTGACTATTAATTTCAAACTCAATGAAAAAGATTATACCCTGAAAATTGATCCCGATGAACGGCTTCTCGATCTGATCCGGAATCGCCTTGGCCTAATTGGGGCCAAAGAAGGATGCGGAATGGGTGAATGCGGAGCCTGCACCGTAATTATGAACGGACAGGCTGTTAATTCCTGTATTATTCCCGCCGCCCGCGCCGATGGAGCAGAAATCCTGACCGTGGAAGGTTTAAGCGGGGGCATGGAAAATGATCTGCACCCCCTGCAGAAAATGTTCCTGGAAAAAGGCGCAGTCCAATGCGGTTACTGCACCCCGGGAATGCTGCTTTCGGCGAAGGCGTTCCTGGATCAAAACCGGGGCAGAGAAATAAGCCGTGAGCAGATTAAAGAAGGTATTAGCGGCAATCTTTGCCGCTGCACTGGGTACCAAAAAATCATTGAGGCAATCTATTGTTATGCCCGGGAAGCGGAACGTATTGAAGAAAGGAAAGGGTGAAATCATGAAATTTTCTAATCTCGGAAAAGAAACACCGATCCTTGACGGGTTGGAAAAAGTAACCGGCCGGGCCCGCTACGTTCCCGATCTGAAAATGGAGGGCATGTTATACGGAAAAGTGCTAAGGAGCCCTTATCCTCATGCCCGCCTCTTAAATATAGACACAACCAGAGCAGCCCGGGTTTCCGGAGTAAAGGATATTATTACCGGGAAAGATGTTTCCCAGCATCGGTTTGGGCCCATGGTTCCCGACTGGGTTATTTTGCCTGACGATAAAGTTCGTTTTCACGGGGACGAAGTTGCAGCTGTGGCAGCCTCATCGGAGGAAGCGGCTGCTGAAGCGGTATCCTTGATTGAAGTGGAATTCGAGGAACTCCCTGCCGTTTACGACCCGGCGCTGGCCCTGGAAGAGGGAGCCCCGCTGCTTTATGAAGAAAAAGATAACAACATTGCCGTCACTTTTAATGTTCACAGCGGCGACGTAGATGAAGCTTTGGCCGGATCCGACATAATATTTGAAGAAACTTATGAAACCAACCAGGTTTACCAGGCCCACATGGAGCCTATGGCAGCCGTAGCAGTGCCGGGTGATTACGAGCGCCTTATCATGTGGCTTTCCACCCAAATTCCTTCCATGTCCAGGCTCCGTTACGCCGAAGCTTTGCAGATGTGCGCAGAGAATATCCGCATTATTAAGCCCCATGTCGGAGGCGGATTTGGAGCGAAATTTGAATGCAAATCGCACATTCTTGCCGCCGTTTTAACCAGGCGTACCGGTTTGCCGGTCAGGATGGTCAATAACAGGGAAGAAGACTTCAGGGCAGGCAACCCCCGTGTGCCTATGAAAATTTGGGTAAAGCTGGGACTTTCCAGGGACGGTACTTTCCTGGCCAAGGATACCAGGATTATTGCCGGAAACGGGGCCCGGACTGTATATGCGCCGGCCATTACTTCTACGGCCTGCTACCGGATCGATTCGCTATACAAATTCAAGAATGTGCGAAGTACCGGCTACACGGTTTACACGAATACGATCCCAACCTCCTGTTTCCGCGGTTTTGGAAATGCCCAGATGCATTTTGCCATGGAATCTGCGCTGGATACAATTTGCCACCAGTATGATATGGATCCGATCAAACTCCGCCAGCACAATGGGGTTACTCCCGGTTTTACCTCCATTCACGGCTGGGAGATCAAGAGCTGCGCTTTGAAAGAATGCCTGGATAAAGCGGTACAGGAATCGAACTGGTATGAAAAGAAAAAAGCACCGGAGCAAAAAGGACCGGTAAAGAAAGGAATCGGGGTGGCAATCTGCAACCACGTTTCAGGAAACCGGCCCTTTTACAAGCCTTTTGACGGCTCTTCTGCCCTGGTTCGCCTTACTCCGGAGGGGAAAGCGATTGTCTTCACCGGAGAGGCTGATATTGGCCAGGGCATGAACACTGCCTTTGCCCTGATTGCCGCAGAGGCGGTCGGTCTTGATGTCAAAAATGTGCGGACTGCCGCTGTGGATACAGATATTAGCCCCTTTGGCCTGGGAAGTTTTGCTACCCGCGGAAGCACTATCGGAGGACGGGCTGTTTATGAAGCGGCAATTAACTTGAAAAAACAGCTGCTGGAACACATTTCCCGGGTTTATGAAAAAGAAACAGATCAGATAACGATCAATAATGGCTATATTTACTTTGATGATCAGGAAGAGCCTGTGCCTGTTGCCGAAGCGATGCAGACGATTAGTTATACTTTAGGGGGGACTTCCCTGGTTGGGCAGGGGGTATTTGTACCGGACACAGTCCTGCCCGATGAAAATAAATACGGCAATGTTTCTCCCGCTTACCCCTTTGGGTGCCATATTGCTGAAGTAGAAGTCGATACCGAAACCGGCAAGACCAGGCTGCTTAATTACTGGGCCGTCCATGATGTGGGCAGGGTCATTAACAAGCAGACCCTGGAAGGCCAGGTCGAAGGCGGTGTTATCATGGGAGTCGGCTGGGCGCTCGGTGAAGATATGGTAGTTAAAGAGGGGGTACTCTTGAACCCGAATTTCCACGATTACTTTTTGCCTACAGCCATGGATGTACCTGAGGGACATATCTATTCCTATTTCCTGGAATCGGAAGATCCAAACGGGCCTTTTGGAGCAAAAGGAATTGGTGAACCTTCCCTCAACCCGGTTCCGGCTGCTATTGCCAATGCTGTCTTTGATGCAGTGGGGGTAAGGGTTAAAACCCTGCCCATCACCCCGGAAAAAATCCTTGAAGGCCTTGAACCTGGATAATGCTGCCCCAAGCAAGCAGGGCCTGGCCCGGAGCTATTTAAAGTCTATCGAACCAAAAAACATTGTTGAAGAAAGGTGAGTGAATAATGAAACCGGATTTAAGTATAGAGATGTGCGGCCATAAATTTAAAAACCCCCTGGTTGTAGCTTCGGCAACTCCGACTAAAAATGCCGATTATATCAGGCGCTGTGTAGAAGCCGGGGCAGGGGGAGTGGTAACCAAAACTATCAGTCCTGAACCCTTACTTAAAAGGTATGTCTCACCGCGCTTCACCGTTTTGCATAAAAAAGGCTGGCCCCATGTTTACTCCAATTATTCATGTGAATTTTTGGCTACTTATGAACATGATCAATGGCTGGAAGAATTAAAAGCGGCGCAGCGCTACTGTGAAGAAGGTAAAGTAGTTTATATCGTCAGTATATCCGGCGACAGCATGGAAAACTGGTCCGAAATGGCCAAAGAAATGGAAGCAGTGGGAGCGGACATGCTCGAGCTGAATTTTGGCTGCCCTCATCCCCGGGACCTGGGATATAAAAGCGGCCAGGAGCTGGGCAGCGACCCGGACGGAGCGGCGGCGGTTATGGAAGCGGTTACTGCAGCGGTTAAGATCCCGGTCCTGGGCAAATTAACGGCAGAAGCGGTAAATCCTGTTGAAGTGGCCCGAAAGGTGATGGATGCCGGGGCGGGGGGAGTTACGGCTATCAACCGTTTTCCGGCCCTTGATCTTGACCTTGATACCGGGCGGCCTCTTCTGCACGGGACTTTTGCCGGAGTTGGCGGGCCCTGGATGAGACCAATCACCCTTAAATGGCTGGTTAAAATTGCCAAAGAAATTGGGGCTCCAATTTCCGCCACCAACGGGTTAAACACCTGGCAGGATGCCGTTAAAGCAATCATGGCCGGTGCTTCCACGGTCCAGCTTTGCACAGCCCTGATGTACGGCCGCAAGCAGCTTGGCCATATTGAAGATTTTCTGAAAGGAATTGAAGGTTACCTGGGAGAAAAAGGCTACAAATCAGTTGAAGAATTAAAAGGAATTACCCTGCCGCAGGTTAGTAGCTGGGACGTGGTGGACCGGGAAACCCGGGCCTTATCTTATGTGGATGAAGAAAAATGCATCGGCTGTAAGCTGTGCGACAAGTGGTGTTTTTACGATGCCGTCAGCTATGTGCAGAGAAACGGGAAAAAGAAAGCCTATATCGATCCCGAGAAATGTGACGGCTGCGGGCTTTGCGTCGCCCTGTGCAGTGAAGAAGCTATTTATATGAAAGGCCCCAAACCCGTATACCTGGGAGATTTTAGCTAAGATTTTTTAACAGAAAAATGTTGGAAAGGAGAAACCGCATGTTTAAAGTAGCTTCGCTGCAGTTGGAAATCAACGACCAGCAGACCAAGCAGGACCGTATTGAATATGCCCTGAAGCAAATGGAACTGTCAAAAAATGCTGACCTGATCCTCCTCCCTGAAATATGGAGCACCGGATACTTTAATTTTGATCTTTACCAGGAAGAAAGCGAAACCTTAGATGGGATTACTGTTAATGCGGTTGCGGAGAAGGCCCGGGAAATCAACTCCTATGTTTTTGGCGGCAGTTTTGTTGAAAACGTAGAAGGAAAGCTTTACAACACCAGTGTAATGCTCGACAACAAAGGCAAAATTATTGGCACTTACCGCAAAATCCATCTTTTTGGCTACGGATCCCGGGAAAAAGAACTGCTTACACCGGGAGAAGAAGCGGTGGTGGTAAAAACCGAGCTTGGTGCGCTTGGCTTATCGACTTGCTACGATCTGCGTTTTCCGGAACTGTACAGGTTCATGCTTGACCGGGGGGCGGAAATATTCCTGGTCACTTCCGGCTGGCCTTTCCCGCGCTGGGCCAACTGGCTGGCTTTAAACCAGGTCCGGGCCCTTGAAAATATCTGCTACCTGGTATCATGCAACTGTGCCGGAATAAACCGGGGGATTGCTTATCTCGGGCACAGCTGTGTAGTCGATCCCCGGGGCATAATCAGGTCCGGCAGCAATGAAGAGCCCTGTACAGTAACCGGTACCATCGATTTGGACAGGATTCACCAGATCAGGACCAGTTTCTCACAGCTAAACGACCGGACCTTAAAGTTTATGAGCCGCTAAAAAGTGGTTTGACCCCGGCAGGCTGTTGCAGCGGTGCCGTGGATTTTCCGATGAAGAAATATTTCAGTGAGGGTGGAATAATTTAATAAAGGAGGCGTTGTTGTGGCTGCTATATCATTTAATATCAACGGGGATCCCGCTGAAAAGCTGCACTTTGAGCCCAAAATGCTGATTAACGGTGGATACACCGGCAGAAACCAGGAAGAAGTTCAGAAGCATATCGATGAATTGAAAAGGATTGGCGTCCCGGCTCCTGAAAAGACTCCCGTTTTTTTCCCAAAATTTCCGGAACGGTTAACCCAGGACCGGGAAATACCATGCCTGGATGAAGAAGGACACATTGGCGAGGCCGAATATGTGTTGATTTTTACCGGTGGAGAGATCTATGTTTCCACCGGCAGCGATCACACCGATCGGACTTTGGAAGCGGTGAGTATCCCCAAGGCCAAGCAAATGTATCCCAATACAGTTTCAAAGGATGCCTGGAAGTTGACTGATGTTGAAGATTACTGGGATGAACTGGTCCTGCGTGGTTGGGTGGAACAGGGAGGAGAAAAAGCACTTTACCAGGAAACCTCCTTGAGCGCTCTGCTTGCTCCCAGGGAACTGCTGGCTTATGTGAAAGAGGTAATTGAAGTAGCGGATCTGGAAGGTTTGATCCTTTATTCAGGGACTGTTGCCGGGAAAATAGAAATAGAGTACAGCCCATACTTTGAAGTGGAGCTCAAAGATCTTCGCCGGAACCTGGCTATGAGCAGTGTTTACCGTTTCCGGCCTGTGACAAATTGGTTTAAAGGTTAAAACCCCGATCAACTTTCCCGGTTTGAGTATTTGTTTAAAAGGTATGCGTTAGCGGGATCAAAGCGAAGAAATATAAGTGATAACTTTAAGTGATAACATAAGGAGGATACTTTCTAATGGCTAAAAAAGAAATGGAATTCTTTGATCATGATCGTTACCTGGAGTGGCGCCAGGTTAAAGATGCGCCGGAAGGGATTATTGAAAAAATACTCAGTGACGATCCGGAAGCCGGTGATTACTGCAGGCTGCTTAAATTCCCCCCGGGGCTTACAACTTCTGAGGTTTTAGTCCACGACTTTTGGGAAGAAGTTTATATCCTGGATGGTTTTTTGATCGACCTCAATAAAAAAGAAACTTATACCACCGGCATGTATGCCTGCCGGCCGCCGGGAATGATCCATGGACCTTACTCCATCCCCCAGGGATGTACTACCCTGGAAATGCGGTATTACAAGTAAAAAACAGTTTTTTACCCCGGGCATGCAAAGTGAAGCAAAGTAGCTTAAATCTTTATTATACAGCAGGTACAGTAATATAGCTGCTGATATATGCACAGGGTCTGTTGCTTTTTTCACAAGTTGATGATAGCATTATCATTAAAGAATGCTTATATGAAGATTTTATCAAGCCTTTGGAATTAGGCGTGTAGCGATTATTGGTGCTGCTGATTTTTAATGTTTTTAACAAATAAATCAGAAGCATAACTATAATAAACTATGATAGGAGGGATCAATCCCACTGCGGTGGGGAAGATCATGCGCAAACCGGTTGTTGTAAGTGCGGTAAGAACTATTGCCGGCAGATATGGTGGAAGTTTAAGTAGTTTTGGTGCTCCCGAATTGGGAGCAAAAGTCGTTGAAGAGGTAGTTAAAAGAGCCGGGATATCCGGTGAAGAGGTTGATGAACTGGTTTTCGGGTGCGGCTGGCAGGCCGGTATTGGCCCTAATGTGGCTCGTATGGCCACAGTTAACGGCGGCTTACCGGTGGAAGTTCCTGCCTATACGATCAATATTCGCTGTGCTTCGAGTCTCCAGGCCACTATTGAGGGTGCAAAATCAATTATCACAGGTGATGCCGATACAGTGGTGGTCGGAGGAACAGAATCTGCCTCAAATGTCCCCTATATCCTTGACAAGGCCCGCTGGGGTGCCCGGATGGGCGACATGAAAGCTTATGATGGTTTGCACAAAGACGGGTTTATGTGTTTACTGGCAGGAATGCTCATGGGCTCTACAGCCGAAATACTGGCTGAAGATTATAATATCGACCGGGAAGAACAGGACAGTTTTGCCATAGAAAGCCACCAGAAAGCGGTCAAAGCATTGGAAGAAGGCAAATTCAAAGGTGAGATATTACCGGTTGAAGTGGCAAAGAAGAAGGAAACTATAACTGTTGATCAAGAAGAGATTCCCCGCGCAGACGCTTCAATAGAAAAAATGGGCAAACTGCCTCCCGTATTTAAAAAAGACGGGACGGTAACAGCCGGTAACAGCTGTGCCCTTTCCGATAATGCTTCAGCCATGGTCATTATGTCCGAAGATAAAGCAAAAGCCCTCGGCCTTACCCCCCTGGCTGCAATTCGCGGTTACGCGGCGGGTGGGGTTGATCCCAAGTATATGGGCCTTGGTCCGGTTAAAGCCGTCCCCCTGGCCCTTGAAAAAGCAAATGTCAAGCTCGATGATATTGACTTGATTGAGTTGAATGAAGCTTTTGCCGTTCAGTACCTGGCTGTAGAACGGGAAATGAAATGGGATCGCGATAAAGTCAACGTTCACGGCGGTGCGGTCGCCCTGGGCCACCCCGTTGGAGCAACCGGGACCAAGCTGATTACCACCCTGTTGAACTCTATGAAAATGTATGATAAAGACCTGGGTCTCGTAAGCGCCTGTGTAGGCGGAGGTCAGGGAGTGGCCCTGGTATTTGAACGTTTAAGCTAGGTTTCGGTTTAGCAACATTATTATTAGGAGGCTTGATTGATAATGGAGGTTAAAAAGGGTTTTGTTTTGGGTGCCGGTATAATGGGCTCAGGAATTGCTCAGTTGATGGCCCAAAAGGGCATTGAAGTCTATTTGTCCGATGTTGACAAGTCAATTGCCGAACGCAGCCTGGAGAATATCGAAAAAGGGTTGCAGCGCCGGGTGGACAAAGGGAAAATGACCGAGGATGAAGTAAAAGAAATACTCGGTCGGATTACTCCTTCTGAAGGGTTTAAGGATGCCGCCCAGGCCGATTTTGTGGTGGAAGCAATCATAGAAGATGTGGGAATTAAGCAAAATGCTTTTGATGAATTGGAAAACGTGGTTAAAGAAGGGGTAATCCTGGCCTCCAATACTACGGCCTGTTCTATTTCCGAAATTTCTTCCAAGGCCAATGATCCGGGCCGAATAGTAGGAATGCACTTTTTCAATCCGGCCGTGGTGATGAAACTGGTGGAAATTATGCCCGGTTTGGCCACCCGTCCTGAAGTTGTCGATCAAACCCGTGAATTTACCGAATTTCTGGGCAAAGAGCCGGTAGTTACGGCCAAAGAAGGCATTGCCGGTATTGCCAGCCGCGTATTGGCCGCTCTTCTGAATGAAGCGGTTTGGGTCTTGGAAGAAGGGATTGGTACGGTAGATGATATCGATAAAGCCCTGAAGATGGGTTCCAACCAGCCAATGGGCCCCCTGGAGCTGATTGACCTGATCGGGATTGACACCCACCTGGCTAAAACCAGGACCCTGTACAATAAACTTGGCGATGCTCGTTATCGCCCCTGCTACCTGCTTGAAAAGATGGTCCATGCCGGCTACCTGGGGCGTAAGGCCAAGAAAGGTTTTTATGATTACACAGGAGACACTCCTGTACCAATGAGGATTAAGTAAATTTTGTGATGAAATCAATAATACGAGGTGACAATGATGGACTTTAGTCTAACCGCTGAACAAGAAACTGTGCAAAAAATGGTCCGTGATTTTGTGGCTAAGGAAATTACACCCTATGCCAAAGAATGGGACCAGGAAGAAAAGTTTCCCTGGGATGTATGGAAAAAACTAGGTGAAGTTGAGATAATTGGCACTGCTATTCCTGAAGAATATGACGGTAGCGGCATGGATCATATCACCCATGCTATTGTTGCCGAAGAACTTGGTTACGGATGCAGTACCATGCGTGGGAATTACTCGGTCCAGATTTCCCTGGTAGCTAAAACAATCTTGAAATGGGGCACGGAAGAACAAAAGAAAAAGTATGTCCCCCCCCTGGCAACCGGAGAAATCATGGGATGTTTCGGTCTGACCGAACCGGATTCAGGCAGTGATGCCGCCAGCCTTTCCACCAGCGCTGTAGAAGACGGTGATTACTATATCCTGAACGGCAATAAGATGTGGATTACCAATGCAACCTTTGCTGAAGTTGCTATAGTTTTTGCCAAGACAGACCCTGAAAAGGGCCCTAAAGGCATTACCGCTTTTCTGGTAGATAAAGATACTCCCGGTTATTCAGCTCAAAAAATTCATGAAAAATTGGGGCTGAGGGCCCAGGATACGGGTGAACTAATTCTTGACAATGTCAAGGTTCCCAAGGAAAACATCCTGGGGCCAATGGGCAAAGGTTTTCCGATAGCCCTTTCGGCACTGGACAATGCCCGCTTTACAGTTGCCGCCGGTTGTGTCGGTTCAGCGCAGTCAGCCCTGGATACGGCAAAAAAGTACGCCAAAGAAAGGACCCAGTTTGGCAAACCCCTCGCGGGGCACCAGCTAGTCCAGCAGCTGCTCAGCAATATGCTCCTGGATATTGAATGCGGCAGGCTCCTCGTATACAGAGCCGGTTACCTGAAGGATCAGGGAGTTCCCAATACCAGGGAAACTTCGATGGCCAAGTACTACTGCGGTGAAATGGTGAACCGGGTTGCTTACAATGGCATCCAGGTCCTGGGCGGCTACGGATTCTCAGGCGAATATCCGCTTGAAAGGATCTACCGTGACGCCAGGATTAATACCCTTTACGAAGGGACTTCCCAGATTCAGCAGTTAATCCTGGGCAACATCGAGCTGGGTATACCTGCTTTTAAATAGTTGCCTGATTTTGTTAAATGGGAAGCATTATAATATGAAGGGGAGAGAAACTGATGTTTGAGTTATTGAAGTTGGAAAAAGAAGCTCCCCTGGCGGTAATTACCATTAACCGCCCGGAGGTTAGAAATGCCCTCTCCACTGCCCTGGTGGAAGAATTAGCCGAGGCTTTTTTTCAGGTTAAAAGTGATCCCGACGTAAGAGCCCTAATTATTACCGGCGAAGGCGAAAAAGCTTTCATGGCCGGAGCGGATATCAAGGAACTCGAAGATCGGGATTTTATCAAGGGGCGGGAACAAACCAGGCGCCGCCAGGAAGTTTTCAATATGCTCTGGGAAATGCCTATTCCTGTTATTGCAGCTATTAACGGGTATGCCCTTGGCGCCGGTTTGGAACTGGCAATCTCCTGCACCTTGAGGGTGGCTTCGAAAGATGCTCAGATGGGTTCTCCTGAAGTAAACCTGGGGATTATACCCGGTGATGGAGCCACCCAGAGGCTGCCCCGTTTGATCGGTTTCGGTAGAGGTATGGAACTGGTCTTGACCGGTAGTATTATCGATGCAGAGGAAGCTTACCGGATTGGACTGGTAAATAAATTGGTCGATCCTGAAAATTTGATGGAAGAAGCCAGGAAGATGGCTCAGAAGCTGGCTTCCAAATCACCTCTTGCTCTCCAGTACGGCAAGGAAGCGGTCAACCGTTCCCTGGAAACAGGTCTTTATGAAGGGTTGGCTCACGAGTCTTACCTGCATGCCCTGGCCTGTGCAACTGAAGATAAAAAAGAAGGCGTAAAAGCCTTCATGGAAAAAAGAAAACCGCAGTTTAAAGGAAAATGATCACAACTGTTTTAGCAGCTGATCAAGCAGATAGTATGTCGGAGGATGAATATATATATGACTAAAACAGATAAAGATAAAGACGTAACGATCCATGTCGACGAAGCTTTATGCAAGAGATGCGGTTTTTGCATTGAATATTGCAATAAAAAAGTATATGAAGCTGATAAAGACGGAATGCCACTGGTAAAGAACCCGGAAGAGTGCACCAATTGCCGCCTCTGCGAGCTTCGTTGTCCTGATTTTGCGATAAAGGTGGAGGTAGTTAACAATGAGTAGACCTAAAGGGGTTCAATTAATGGAGGGCAACCACGCCTGCGCCTGGGGAGCCATTGATGCAGGGGCCCGTTTTTATGCCGGGTATCCGATCACTCCTTCTTCAGAAATTGCGGAAGTATGCGCCCGCGAGTTACCCGCTTACGGAGGCACCTACATCCAGATGGAGGATGAAATCGGTAGCATGGCCGCCATAGTTGGCGCCTCACTTTCCGGGAAAAAGTCTTTTACCGCGACCAGCGGGCCGGGTTATTCCCTGATGCAGGAAAACCTCGGTGTAGGCATCTACCAGGAAGCGCCCTGCGTGGTGGTTGATATTCAGCGGGTTGGCCCTGCTACAGGCCTGGCTACTCAGCCGGCCCAGGCTGACGTGATGCAGGCCCGATGGGGCACACATGGCGATCACCCCATAATTGCCCTTTCACCCGCTTCCGTCCAGGAAATGTATTATTTAACGATCCGGGCTTTTAACCTGGCGGAAAGGTTTAGGTCTCCGGTGATTCTTTTGGGCGATCAGGTAGTTGGCCAGACTTATGAAAATATTGCCCTTCCTGACCCTGATTCGCTAGAAATCATAAATCGGAAAAAGCCGGTTGTTCCGCCTGAAGAATACCTGCCTTACCAGCATGACGAGGAGGATCTGGTCCCTCCAATGGCTGCGTATGGAGATAAGCATATCCTTCACGCCTCGAGCACTTGCCATTGCGAAACCGGTTACTCGAACTTCAAGTACGGGACTAACAGGCAGCTTTTAACCCGGCTAAAAAATAAAATCTATAACTATCTTGATGAAATAATCGATGTGGAATATTTTGGGCCTGAAGATGCCGATGTAACCTTAATTTCTTTTGGTTCTTCTTCAAGGGTCTGTAAATATGCTGTAGGATTGGCGGAAAAAGAAGGGATCAAGGTTAACTTGATGCGCTTGATCTCGATTTGGCCTTTCCCCGACCGGGAAGTTCAACAAGCCCTGGCCAGGACAGGCGCTGCCGTAGTGGCTGAAATGAACCAGGGCCAGCTAATCGGGGAAGTGAACCGGGTCAATACTACCAATACGCCGGTCCATCTTGCTTCCGGTATTGACGGAGAGCTGATTAGGCCGGAAATCATTATGACAAGCATAAGAGAGGCGGTGAAATAAATAATGGCAGTTAAATTGAGTTACAGAGAATATTTCAAGGAAGAAGCGCTGCCTCTTATGTGGTGTGCAGGTTGTGGTAACGGGATCCTGCTGAGGGCGATAACCGATGCCCTTGCAGACCTGGAAATACCGCCCCACCAGGTAGTGGTCAGCACCGGTATCGGGTGTTGGGGCAAAGCCGATGATTACATGAAAACTCATGGTTTCCACGGCAGTCACGGCAGAGCTCTGGCTTTTGGGACCGGCATAAAACTTGGCAACCCCGACCTGCATGTGCTTGCTTTGATGGGCGACGGTGATGCCCTGGCTATCGGGGGGAACCACTTTATTCATGCCGCCCGCAGGAATATGGACATAACAGCGATTATATCCAACAACTTTACTTACGGCATGACCGGCGGCCAGTATTCGCCGACAACTCCCCTGTCTTACAAGACTACCACTTCGCCCATGGGAGTGGCCGAACCTGCTTTCGATGTCTGCGGCCTTGCTGAAGAATGCGGTGCCAATTATGTTGCCCGGAGCACTGTTTACCATGTAACCCAGCTGAAAAGGTTTATAACTGCAGCAATTCAGAAGAAAGGTTTTTCTGTTGTTGAGGCCGTCAATACATGCCCCACTCATTTCGGAAGAAGAAATATCCCCGGAGATACTGTTGAAATGATGGAATACGTAAAAAATCTTTCTGTACCCAAGTCGCGCTATGAAAAAATGGATGAAGAAGAAAAAGCAAAACACCTCGTCACAGGTGAACTGGTAAATAAAGATCGGCCTGACTTTTTAAGTGTATATAGGGAAATTAACCCTGCTGCATCGGAATCCGGCCGGGGGGAGGGTAAATAATGGCAAAAAGCTGGCAGGTAGTCCTGGCGGGTGAAGGCGGACAGGGCCTGATTCTTGCCGGGCGAATCCTTAGCGAGGCAGCGATTATGGATGGGAACAATGTTTCTTTGACTTCAAGCTACGGGATAGCCGCCCGGGGAGGTTACTCTGAAGCCCAGGTGGTTATTTCTGAGCAGGAAGTTTATTATCCCAAATGTGCCTCCCCGGATTTAGTCCTGGCTTTAACCCAACAGGCATATGACCGGTATGCAGAGAAAGTTAGCGATGACTGTCTGATTGTATATGACAGCAAGGATGTGTCGAATACCAAGGGTAAAAATGAAGTGGGATTCGATTTTAAGGAGGCCTTGCTGACGCTGGGCAACTTGAAGGTAATCAATTCGTTGTTTTTGGGAGTTATTTTAAAAAACCGGGGTATTGTTTCCCGGGAAAGCATGGTCGAAGCTTTAAAGAAAAACATGCCTCCCAAAATCCAGGATATAAACCTGAAGGCTTTTAATTACGGCCTGGATCAATAAATATACAGGCTGCGTATTTATATGGCTTGACCATATGGCTTGATTAGAAATGAATCAGTTTTTGCCCCCTTTCCGGCAGTAAATCCGGGGAGGGGGCAAGTTTTTAGGTCCTTTTTGGCTTTATAACCAGATAGAGGCCGATCAATATAATTAATCCTCCAATTGCCTGGAGCGGGGTCGGCAGTTCCCGGAGAATTATAAACGCCAGAAGGGTGGCACCGAGCGGTTCACCCAGGTAGAGCAAAGAAACCAGGGCAGCACGGACTTTTTTCAGGGCCCAGTTAAAAACGGTGTGTCCGAGCAGGGTTGGAATTATTGCCAGGGCTACAAACAGAAGATACTCTATCCGGGGATAACCGGTCAATGGTATTCCGATTAAAGCGGAAGCAATACCCAGGAGTAAAGCGGCAAAACCGTAGGTGCCGCTGGCATATATGGTTGTGGACAGGGTTTGCCTCAGGCGGCGGCCGACCAGGAGATAGCCGGCCATCATCCATGCTCCTCCTAAGGCCATCAGGGCTCCTTTGAGCTCTGTCGAACTTTCTGCAAAACCGGATATGCTTTCAGCTGCGATAGCGGCGGTCCCGATCAGGACCAGGGTTATGGAGAAAAAGAAACCTTTGGGGATCCTATCGCTCAGTAGAAAATGTCCGGCTAAAGCAACTATTAAAGGATGAACGGAAACAAGGACTACAGATACGGCTACAGGAGCAAATTCAAGTGATGATATCCACAGGTAAAAATGTCCGGCCAGGAAAAAGCCGCTGGCTGCCATCCCCAGCAAATCGGAAGTTTTTAGAAACCGAAGATCTTTTCCCTGGAGCACAAGGTTGGGGGCCAGGATCAGCAGGGAGAAGAAAAGGCGATAAAACGCTATGGTCATTGAGGGCGCTTCCGAGAGGCGGATAAAAATAGCGGCAAATGATATAGCGATAACCGCAGTAGTCAAAGCGGCGCTTAAAACAAAACGGCTTTCGGACAAGGTGTTATACTTTCCGCTCAGGTTCAAGATAAAATGCTCCGAAAAAAGCCGGGTTTTAAATCCTTCATATTGCCCTCCCGTATATATAATATCCTATTGCGGCCGTGGGCTTGAACAGGCCTGGCAATAGGATATTATAAAAGGCATGACGATGCAAATCACAGCTGCCTTTTAGAAGTCTGTTTCAACATCGCTTTCTTCCTTCAAGCTGTCAATGAGATCCATCAATATCCTTTGCTCTTTTTGCTGTTTTTCCCGGGTTATCTTTTCTTCAATCATTTCTTCTTCCAGATCAGGCTTGATTTCTTCAAAGCTCTCGGCATCCAGCAGGTCTCCGTATTGCTCTTCAAGTTGTGACAACTGCATTTCCAGCTGTTCCCGGGGCATATCGGGATCTTCTTCTTCCATCATCTCCTGGAGCTGCTCATATTGATCAAGCAGTTGTTGATATTGATTCTCAACTTCTTCTTCGCTCAGTTCAATACTTTCCCTGTCAATTCGCTCTTCAGGGTTTTCTTCAAGATATTCTTCCAGGTATTGCTCGATATACTTATGGATGGTCAGTTCCCTGATGATGTCCTGATCAAGTTCATCCCGGGTAATTTCTACTGCCTCCATTTGCTCTTCCAACTGCTCTTCTCCCCCAAACTGGGTTGCGTATTCCTGGTAACGTTCTTCTATTTCATCTTCGCTAACTTCAATTCCCTTTTCTTCAGCTTTTTGTTCGAGCAGGATCGGGGCGACAAAATGGTTTTCCAGGACATGCTGCTCCAATTCTTTTAACATGTCCGACATTTCTTCGCTATCCAGATCGATTCCCTGCATCTCGTACTGCCTTTTTTCCTGTTCCAACGCCTCTTCAAATTCAGCCCTGGTCACTTCTTCACCGTTTACAGTGGCTACTATTTCTTCGTTAACGGCTACCTCATCCGGCTCGAACAAATCTTCAAATGCCCCTGAAACAGCAGCGATTCCAATTCCAGCAATAACTATGACGGCAATGGCTATATACAAAATTTTACGAGATATGTTTGGCCGTTTAACATTCTCGTTTTCCCCGTTGGTCATAATACCCTCCTTCTCAAAAAATGGTTTTAACTTCTGTCTTTTCAAACTGGGGTTAATAATAACAAATAGCTTTCTCTCAAGCAAGGGGGCAACCGGGCAGAATGGGTTTTCATGATAAATAGAACAGAGGAAAAGGCGGGCGAAGTTAACCGGCAATACCTGTTGACAGGAGGCACTCACTTATTTTAGTATAATTACAGATTTGGCCGCATTTTTCGCAATCAGCACCCCATCCTTAAAATAGTAGTTTTTTAAGCTCAAAGTTTTGTAAAATAAGCTGATAAGGCTGGTTAGCGTGGATTTTTGGCTGAATGTAAATTTTTGCATACTTTGTCATCCTTATTGCAACGGGTGTAAAATTTTAGATCAGGTGTTAAATGTGGTAACAATTAAATAGCCAGGGAGGGAAGTTAAATGGTTAATCACATAAAAACAATGTTTCTCATGATTATCCTGACTGTTATCCTGTTGATTGTGGGGGAACTGCTGCTGGGTGAGGGCGGTTTAATAATAGCCTTCGTTGTAGCTTTAGGCATAAACTTTTTTGCTTACTGGTACAGTGACAAGGTGGCCATAACCATGACCAGGTCCTGCCCTCTGAAAGAAAACGAGGCTCCGGAGGTTTATGATGCCGTTCGTAATCTGGCTGAAAACAGCAGCCTGCCCATGCCCAGGATATACTTGATGCCTACGGATCAACCCAACGCTTTTGCGGCCGGGCGCAACCCGGCTAACTCCGTGGTTGCTGTTACACAGGGCCTGGTCCGGATGCTTGACCGGCAGGAACTGGAAGGAGTCCTGGCCCATGAAATGGCCCATATCCGTAATCGCGATATCCTGGTGAGCACCATGGCTGCGGTTATTTCCGGCGCATTGATGATTATTTCGCGCCTGGGTATGTACGGCATGATTTTTGGAGGCCGCCGGGAAGGCGGGCATCCGGTTATGCTTTTAATAAAACTGGCTGCATTAATCCTGGCCCCGCTGGCGGCAATTTTGATCCGCATGGCGATATCCCGAACCAGGGAATATCATGCCGATGCCACCGGGGCTTCAATTTCTGGAAACCCGGATGGATTGGCAAGCGCACTTCAGAAAATGGAAAGCTATGCCCGAAGACGCCCCCTCCAGGTAAACGAAGCGGCTTCGCACATGTTTATAGTCAATCCCCTTTCCGCCAGGGGCCTTAGCGGGCTGTTCAGTACGCATCCGCCTATCCAGGAACGGGTTAAGCGGCTGAGAACCATGAGTTAACTGGAAGCATAATCTAATAAAAGCATTGGCTTAACCCATAAGTTTTTAAGGGGAGGGTATGAATGATGCGCGTTTTGTTTATACAGCCAAGGTGTTATGATGGGATTGGGTTTCAGGGCCTTTTCCAGGTTGAACCGCTGGACCTGGAAATGATTGCCGGAGCTGTCCTTACCAGTGCAAATTCTGCAGCGTATGGAAGTACTTCCGGGGCAAGTACCGGAGCAAAAGCGCAGAACGGGTAGTAGAAGAGATCAGCGCAATACCGGGGTACGTTGTTTTTTTAACCGATGACAACCTTTTCAGCAATATTCTCCATGATTAGATTTTACCGCGGAATAAGGCGCCTGTTTAACAGTAGAGCCTACCTGCTGGATCAATAAGCACAGATATATTGTAAACAGTGTGTAAACAATGTAAATATTATGCAAATTATTTTAAAATGGGCAGGGCATCAGATATTTGTCGAGAAGCAGTCAGCAACCAAGAAATAAGGAGGAATTCAAGATGAAGAAGTTATTGACTCTGTTTGCCGTCGTACTGCTTATGTTTGGTTCGCTGGCGATGGTGGGTTGCGAAGAACCAGCAGAGCTGGAAGAACCGGTAGAAGAGGAAGAAGAATTTTAATAAGCAGGCTTTATTCGAAACCAGGACGAACTTGTCAGTCAAGTTAGCTACTACTGCTACAAAGTGAGCAATACAATGCAAATGCCGGGTATGGCCTTTTAGCCATACCCGGCATTTTTTACCTGTTTTTGAGCGGTTTCTGTTTAATCAGATCTGGCTTCTTACAGGAGTTAACCATAAAAATGCGAATTACTATAGGGGAGGGATTTACAATGAGTGATCGGATCCTGGTTATAGAT
>Ga0207421_10000367_pt1 | contig 57783 bp, 56 predicted proteins | sample SodLakKL_010_SED_4_FD_187542 | JGI IMG/M metagenome (GOLD analysis project Ga0207421, IMG submission 187542) | Alkaline sediment microbial communities from Lake Tanatar, Kulunda Steppe, Russia - 8KL_010_SED (SPAdes) (version 2) | ecosystem: Environmental > Aquatic > Non-marine Saline and...
GGGGGCCGGCCATCCGGGGGCCGGCCATCCGGGGGGTGGTTCGGGCGAAGAGGTGAGCGTCGAGGAAGCTGAGCCGCAGGCCTCGCCCGCCGAGTCGCAGGGGGTGGCAGAGAGCGCCGGCCGCTGGCAGCAGCAGCCCATGGCCCTGCCCAGGGAGGAGGGGCCACGGGTCACGCCGGATCGGGTCAGGGCCTTCATGGAGGGCTATCGGGCGCTGCACCCGGGCCATGAGGAGAGCCTGCTCACGCCCCAGCCGTCGGTGCCGGTGGCCGATGGTTCCGGGTTGGTGGGCGCCGCCGCGGGGGTGGCACTGGCCGAGCGCCAGGCCGATCCGGCCAAGCGCCGCCCGCCGCTCCCCGATGCTGATGACACCCGCGCTCCCCCCCTGGGCTTCGCCATCGCTCAGCTTCACGGGGTCTATATTCTCGCCCAGAGCGAGCGGGGGCTGATCCTGGTGGACATGCATGCCGCTCACGAGCGCATCGTCTACGAGCGCATGAAGACCCAGGTGCATGGCGGCAGGCTCGAGGCCCAGCCGCTGCTGGTGCCGGTGTCGCTAGCCGCCAGCCCCGCGGAGGTGGCCACCGCCGAGACGGAGCGCGAGGCCTTCGCCCGTTTCGGCGTGGAACTCGACGTGGCCGGCCCCGAGACCCTGCTGGTGCGCCAGTTGCCGGTGCAGTTGAGCGACGCGGATGTGGAGCCGCTGATCCGTGACATGCTCGGAGACCTGGAGCGCTACGGCCGCTCCGATCGCCTCGAGGCCCATGTCAACGAGCTGCTGGCCACCATGGCCTGCCACGGCAGCGTGCGCGCCAACCGCCAGCTGACCCAGGCCGAGATGAATGCCCTGCTGCGCGACATGGAGCGTACCGAGCGCAGCGGTCAGTGCAACCACGGCCGCCCCACCTGGACCGAGATGAGCATGAAGGAGCTGGACCGTCTCTTTATGAGAGGACAGTAGCCCCGTGAGAGACACTCGCCCTCCCGCCATCCTGCTGGTAGGCCCCACCGCCGCCGGCAAGACCGATCTGGCCATCGCGCTCCACGAGCGGCTCGATTGCGAGCTGATCAGCGTCGACTCCGCCATGGTCTACCGCGGCATGGACATCGGCAGCGCCAAGCCCTCCCCCGAGGAGCTGGCCCGCGCGCCGCACCGGCTGATCGATATCCGCGACCCTGCCGAGTCCTACTCCGCGGCGGCGTTCCGCGAGGACGCCCTGCGCGAGATGCGCGAGATCACGGCCGCAGGCCGGGTGCCGCTGCTGGTGGGTGGCACCATGATGTATCTGAGGCAGCTGCTGCACGGGGTAGCCAATCTGCCCGGTTCGGACCCTGGGCTGCGCGCCGAACTGGAAGAGCAGGCCCACCGGCATGGCCTGGCGGCGCTGCATGAGGCCCTCGCCCGGGTCGATCCCGTCTCGGCGGCGCGTATCCATCCCAACGACCCTCAGCGGCTGATGCGTGCGCTGGAGGTCTACCGGCTAAGCGGCCGGCCCCTCAGCGAACTGTGGGCCGAGCAGCGACCTGAAACCTTTCCCTGGCGCACGCTGTCGATAGGTCTCGCTCCTGATAATCGTGCCGTGCTTCATCAGCGGATCGCCCGGCGCTTCGAGGCCATGCTGAAGGGGGGCTTCATCGAGGAGGTGGTGGCACTGCGTGCCCGCGGCGACCTGTCGCAGGACCTGCCGGCCATGAAGAGTGTCGGTTACCGTCAGGTGTGGGAGGCTCTCGATGGCGACGTTGATCTCGAGAGCCTGCGCCATCGCGGTATCGTCGCCACTCGCCAACTGGCCAAGCGCCAACTGACCTGGATGCGCAGTTGGGATAAGCTCGAGTGGGTCGATAGCCTGGGGGGTGACCCCCTCGGTGATGTGCTGAAACTCGTGCGCGATTTCGGCACTTAGCGTAAGATACGCCATTCACAAGCCGGGTAGCCGGCCCGTCGCGGCCAAGGCCATGACAGTGTGGCAACAGCAGCACACCACCATACAACGTCAACCCCAGAGACAATGTCAGGGAGAGCAACATGTCCAAAGGGCAGTCCCTTCAAGATCCGTACCTGAACATCCTGCGCAAGGAGCGCATTCCGGTATCGATTTTTCTGGTCAACGGCATCAAGCTGCAGGGCCAGATCGAGTCCTTCGACCAGTTCGTGATCCTGCTGCGCAACACCGTTAGCCAGATGGTCTATAAGCACGCCATCTCCACCGTGGTACCGTCGCGCAACGTGCGTCTGCCGGTCCAGGACCCTGCCGAGCCGCAGGAAAGCCAGTGAGGTAGTGATTGTTTTTCGAACGTCCCGACGCCGGTGAAACGGCCGTCCTCGTCCATGTGGACTTCCAGGACGAACAGAAGCGTGAAGATGCGGGTGAGTTCCTCGAACTCGTTCGCTCCGCCGGTGCTGTACCGGCCACCCTGCTGACCGGCAGTCGCCAGCGGCCGGATCCTCGCATCTTCGTGGGTTCCGGCAAGCTGGAGGAGCTGCGGGAGGCAATGGTGGCGCACGGTGCAGAGCTGGTGATCTTCAACCATGCTCTCAGCCCCTCCCAGGAGCGCAACCTGGAGCGAGAGCTCAAGTGCAGGGTGCTCGATCGCACCGGTCTGATCCTCGATATCTTTGCCCAACGGGCGCGTACCCATGAAGGCAAGCTGCAGGTGGAGCTCGCCCAGCTGGAGTACATGTCCACTCGCTTGGTGCGCGGCTGGACCCACCTGGAGCGACAGAAGGGCGGTATTGGCCTGCGCGGTCCCGGCGAGACTCAGCTGGAAACCGACCGCCGCCTCCTGCGGGGTCGCATCAAGTCGATTCACCGGCGCCTCGACAAGGTGCGCAGCCAGCGTGAGCAGAACCGTCGCTCCCGGGCCCGCGCCGAGATTCCCAGTGTCTCGCTGGTGGGCTACACCAACGCCGGCAAGTCAACGCTGTTCAACGCGCTTACCTCCTCCGAGGTCTATGCGGCCGACCAGCTCTTCGCTACCCTCGACCCGACGCTGCGGCGCCTGGAGGTCGAAGACGTGGGGCCGGTGGTGCTGGCCGACACGGTGGGGTTCATTCGCCACCTGCCCCACAAGCTGGTGGAGGCGTTTCGCGCCACCCTGCAGGAGGCCGCCGAGGCCACCCTGCTGGTGCATGTGATCGATGCCGCCGACCCGGATCGCGAGCTCAATGTGCAGCAGGTCGAGCTGGTGCTCGACGAGATCGGCGCGCTCGAGGTGCCGATGCTCAAGGTGATGAACAAGATCGATCTTCTGGACAGCGCGCCGCGCATCGAGCGCGACGGGGAAGGGCGACCCGAAGTAGTGTGGCTCTCGGCGCAGGAGGGTAAGGGGCTGGAGCTGTTGGCCCAGGCCCTGGCCGAGAGGCTGGCAGACGACGTCCTGGAGTTCTCCGTCACGCTCGCGCCAGAGCAGGGCAGGCTGCGTGCCGCACTTCACGAACTTGGCGCCGTTCGCGAGGAAGCCTTCGAGGAGCAGGGCGGCACCCGATTGCAGGTGCGCCTGCCCCGCCGCGACTTCCTGCAGCTGATGTCGCGGCTTGGCGAGCGCGCAGATGACTATCTTCCCGAGGCCCTGAGTGATCGTGAGGCCTGGGAAGAGCAAGGAGCCAGCTAGGTACGGGCGGACGATAACAACGACGACACGGATGACGGGCGCCACTCTCCTGAGGTGAGTGGCGCCGACAGGATCGCAACCGAAGCTCCGGCCGGCTCGCCGGTGGGGCGGCAACACATAGTGGAGAAGACCTATGGCCTGGAATGAGCCTGGTGGTGGCAACCAGCACGACCCATGGAGTGGTGGTGGCCGTCGTGGCGGTAATGAAGGCGGAGGCAATGGTGGTGGCGGCGGTAATCGCGGCGGCAACCAGGGCCCTCCCGACCTCGAGGAGGCCCTGAAAAAGTTTCAGGACAAACTGAATGGGATGCTCGGCGGCCGAGGCGGCAAGGGCGGTGGCAAAGGCGGCAAGGGCGGTGGCGGCAAGCCCCGCAACGTCTTTGCACTACCCGGCCTGCTGATTGTGGTCGCCCTGGCGATCTGGGCAGCCACCGGCTTTTATCTGGTCGATCAGTCAGAGCGCGGCGTAGTGCTCCGCTTCGGCAAGTTCCAGGAAATCGTCAGTCCTGGCCTGCACTGGAACCCGCCGCTGATCGATGAAGTGCGCATGGTCAATGTGACCCGCGTGCGCTCGCTGACCCAGACCCAGGCGATGCTCACCCGCGACGAGAACATCGTCGAGGTCGAGATTTCGGCCCAGTATCAGGTCGCCGACCCCCGCGACTTCGTGCTCAACGTGCGTAACCCGCAGCTCTCCATCGAGAATGCGCTGGACTCCGCGCTGCGCCATGTGGTCGGTGGCACCGACATGATCGAGATCCTGACCTCCGGTCGTGAGATTCTCGGCAGCTCGGTGCGCAGTCGCCTGCAGTCTTACCTGGACAGCTACGGTACCGGGATCAGTCTGCAGACCATCAACATCGAGTCCACCACCGCTCCCGGTCCGGTCATCGACGCCTTCGATGACGTGATCCGGGCCCGTGAGGATCGCCAGCGGACCATCAACCAGGGCATGGCCTACGCCAACGCCATCATCCCCGAGGCCCAGGGTCAGGCTCAGCGCCTGGTCGAGCAGGGCCAGGGTTATCGCGAATCGGTCGTTGCCGAGGCCCGCGGTCAGGCCAATCGCTTCAGCGCGCTGTTGACCCAGTACCAGAACTCGCCGGCTATCATGCGCGAGCGTCTCTACCTGGATACCATCTCCGAGGTCTTCGGCAGCACGCCTATGGTACTGATTGACGTCGCTGACGATGCCCCGCTGATGTATCTGCCGATTGACCAGATGGGCAGCGGCGGCAGTGGCGTCTCGTCATCCGGCGAACGCCTGGGCGAGCAGGGTGAGCTCGATCCGCGAGTGCTGGAGCGCCTGCGCTCCGGCCAGACCGGGACGGGCTCCAGCAGCAACAGTGGAATCCGCAGGGAGGGCCGCTAAATGATCAATAATCGTTCCCTGCTCATTGTCGGCGGCCTGGCCGCCGCGGCCTGGCTGGCCAGCAACAGTCTCTACGTGGTCGACGAGACCGAGCGTGCCGTCAAGCTGCGCTTCGGTGAGGTCATCGAGGAGAACATCCAGCCGGGCCTGCACTTCAAGGTGCCGATCACGCAGACCATTCGCAAGTTCGATACCCGGGTGTTGACGCTGGATACCGATACCAGCCGCTATCTGACCCTCGAGCAGAAGGCGGTGATTGTCGATTCCTACGTCAAGTGGCAGGTGATCAACCCGACCCGCTACTACGAGGCCACCGCCGGCGACGAGCTGATTGCAATTCGTTTGATTCAGCCTCGAGTCGACGAGAGCCTGCGTAACGAGTTCGGTCGACTGGACCTCCAGCAGATCATCGCCGAGCGTCGCGACGACCTGATGATCGGGCCGACCCAGGACCTCGATACCCTGCTGCGTGAAGAACTCGGCGTTGCGATTGTCGATGTTCGCGTCAAGCGGATCGATCTGCCTGAGGATGTCTCCGCGGCGGTGTTCGACCGAATGCGCTCCGAGCGTGAGCGGGAGGCCCGCGAGTGGCGTGCCCAGGGTGAGGAAGAGGCCGAGCGTATCCGCGCCAACGCCGATCGTCGCCGCCAGGTGCTGCTGGCCCAGGCCACCGAGCGTTCCGAGACCCTGCGTGGTGAGGGTGATGCCGAGGCCGCGGCGATTTTCTCCGATGCCTATTCCGTGGATCAGGAGTTCTTCACGTTCTGGCGCAGCCTGAACGCCTACCGCGACAGCTTCGAAGGCGACGGCAACATGCTGGTCCTGGATCCCTCCAGCGACTTCTTCCGCTACCTGAAGAGCGCTGCGCCCTCCAACGGAGAGTGAGCGCGACAGGCGCCGGGGTTCATCCCCGGCGTAAACGTGGTAGAATCCCTAAACCGGGCGTGGCCCGGTTTTTTTGTGGCCGTCTATCTCGGGACCAATCGCAAGCCCTGTCGCACATCGACGTTCGCCGAGACCTCGGTTCGAGCGTCCCTGCGGCCATTTTCACTGCCTTGCAGGATGATTCACATGACCATCGCTGACCGCTGGCTGCTGCCCGACGGCATGGATGAGGTGCTGCCGCCCCAGGCGAGCCGCATGGAGGAGCTGCGCCGCGGGCTGCTCAACCTCTACCATTGCTGGGGCTACGACCAGGTGATGCCGCCGACGGCGGAGTTTCTCGACTCCCTGCTGACCGGCACCGGCTCCGACCTGGCCCTGCAGACCTTCAAGCTTACTGACCAGCTCACCGGGCGCATGATGGGCGTCAGCGCCGATGTCACCCCCCAGGTGGCGCGCATGGACGCTCACTCCCTGAAGCGCCAGGGGCCGGTGCGGCTCTGCTACTGTACCAACGTGCTTCGTGCCACCGCCGACCAGCATCAGAGCGGCCGTAGCCCCGTGCAGGTTGGCGTCGAGCTGTTCGGCCACGCGGGCATTGAGGCGGATCTGGAGATCCTCCACCTGGCGCTGGCCAGCCTCGCCGCCGCCGGCGCCGACGAGATTCACCTGGCGCTGGGACATATCGGCATCTACCGTAGCCTGGTCGAGGCGGCCGGGCTCGAGGGGGACGCCGAGCGCGCCCTGTTCGAGGCCCTGGAGCGGAAGAGTCCCGGCGAGATGGCCGAGCGGGTGGCCCAGAGCGTCGAGGATCCGGTTCTGGCCGAGATGTTCCTGGCCCTGGGCCGCCTCCACGGTGGCGCCACGGTGCTGGAGGAGGCCCGGGAGGCCTTCGCCGGCGCACCGCCAGCGGTGGGGGCGGCGCTGGACCAGCTGCGCGCCATGCACCAGGGCGTGATGGCCAGCCACCCTGAGGTGGCGCTCTACTTCGACCTGGGCGAGCTTCGCGGCTATGCCTATCACACCGGCATGATGTTCGCCGCCTATGTACCCGGCTACGGCCAGGCGCTGGCCAAGGGTGGACGCTACGACGACACCGGACGCGCCTTCGGGCGCGCCCGGCCGGCCACCGGCTACTCGATGGACCTCAAGCTGCTGGCGGGGCTTTCCTGCTCGGAGCCTGCCCGGGACGGCATCTGGGCCCCGGCCGAGGGCGAGGGGCTGCACGAGGCCGTGGTCGCCCTTCGGGAGAAGGGCGAGCGAGTCGTGCAGGCGCTGCCGGGCCAGCGCACCGGCGCGGTAGAGCATCGCTGCGACCGCGAACTGGTGCTCCGCCATGGCCACTGGCAGGCCGTGGCACTGTAGACTGGGTTAAACCTTGGGTGCGGCGGGCTGCCGTCGCGCGGCAACGAGAGACGAGAGATCAATGGGCAAGAACGTAGTGGTACTGGGCACCCAGTGGGGTGACGAGGGCAAGGGCAAGGTCGTCGACCTGCTCACCGAATCCGCCGCCGCGGTGGTACGTTTCCAGGGCGGTCATAACGCTGGCCACACCCTGGTGATCGACGGCGAGAAGACCGTCCTGCACCTGATTCCCTCGGGCATCCTGCGCAAGGACAAGGTGTGCGTGATCGGCAACGGCGTAGTGCTCTCGCCCGAGGCGCTGATCAAGGAGATCCGTGAACTGGAGGCCAAGGGCGTTCCGGTGCGTGACCGCCTGCGCCTGTCGCCGGCGTGCCCGCTGATCCTGCCCTACCACGTGCGTCTCGACCAGGCTCGCGAGAAGGCCCGCGGCATCGCCAAGATCGGCACCACCGGTCGCGGCATTGGCCCGGCCTATGAGGACAAGGTGGCTCGCCGTGGCCTGCGTCTGGGCGATATGCAGCATCGCGAGCGTTTCGCTTCCAAGCTCGGCGAGGTGCTGGACTATCACAACTTCGTGCTGGTCAACTACCATGGCGAGGCGCCTGTGGACTTCCAGGAGGTGCTCGACGGCGCCATGGAAATGGCCGAGGAGCTGCGCCCCATGGTCTGCGACACCGTGGGTCTGGTCCATGACTACCGCAAGGCGGGCGAGAACATTCTCTTCGAGGGCGCCCAGGGCTCGCTGCTGGATATCGACCACGGCACCTACCCCTTCGTGACCAGCTCCAACACCACTGCCGGCGGCACCGCGACCGGTTCAGGCGTCGGCCCCCTCTATCTGGACTACGTGCTGGGCATCACCAAGGCCTACACCACCCGAGTGGGGTCGGGCCCGTTCCCCACCGAACTGTTCGATGAGCACGGCCGTCATCTGGCCGAGCGCGGCCACGAGTTCGGCGCCACCACGGGTCGTCCCCGCCGCTGCGGTTGGTTCGACGCCGTGGCGCTGTGCCATGCCGTGCAGATCAACTCGGTATCGGGCATCTGCCTGACCAAGCTCGACGTTCTCGACGGCCTGGAGAACATCCGCGTCTGTGTGGGCTACCGCAGCAAGGAGGGCAAGGTGCTCGACACCCCGGTGGATTCCGAAGGCTATGAAGCCATCGAGCCCCTCTACGAGGACCTGCCGGGCTGGAGCGAGTCGACCCTGGGCGTCCAGCGCGTCGAGGATCTGCCGGCCAATGCTCGCGCCTATATCAGCTATCTGGAGGCGAAGGTCGGTGTCAGCATCGATATCATCTCCACCGGCCCGGATCGCAACGAGACCATCGTGCTGCGAAACCCCTTCGATGGCTGATCGCCTGGCTTGGTAGCAGAAAGGTTCGGTAACAGAAAGGCTCGATAACAGAAAGGCCCCGCAGATGCGGGGCCTTTCTCGTGGCAGCTTCCTCGCCAGAGAGCAGCGCAAGACTCAGAAGTCGATGCCGCGGCGTGCCTGCACACCCGCGTTGAAGGCGTGGCGCACCTCCTGCATCTCGGTGACGGTGTCGGCCATGGCCAGCAGGTCGCGGTGAGCGTTGCGGCCGGTGACGATCACGCTCTGCTCCGGCGGGCGGTTCTCGATAGCACGCTTCACCGTCTCGATGTCCAGGTAGCCGAACTTGAGCATGTAGGTGAGCTCGTCGAGTACCACCAGGTAGACCTCGGGGTCGGCCAGCATACGCTCTGCCTCGACCCACACCCGTTGGCAGGCGGCGGTATCCGCCTCGCGATTCTGGGTGTCCCAGGTGAAGCCGGTGGCCATGATGGCCACCTCCAGATTGGGGTCCTCGACCAGCCGTTCGCGCTCGCCGCACTCCCACATGCCCTTGATGAACTGCACCACTCCGACGCCGTAACCGTAGCCGAGCGCTCGCGTCACGGTGCCCCAGGCGGCGGTGGTCTTGCCCTTGCCATTGCCGGTGAAGACCAGCAGCAGGCCTCGCTGTTCGGTGGCGGCGGCGACCTTCTCGTCGACGCGGGCCTTGAGTTTCTGCATCGACTGCTTGTGGCGGGTGTCGCGATCGTTCATCGGGGCTCCGTCTCTTGTACAGGGTTTGTCCAACAGATAGAGCTTACGCCAACCGGCGTGCCGCGTCAGCCACCCTGGCCTCCATGCGTGCCAGAAACACCGCCATGATGCGCTCATAGAGGACGCGGCCGAGCACCGCATCCTCGATGCCGGCGTCCACGTTGGGATTGTCGTTGACCTCGATCACCACCACCCGATCGCCGGCCTGCTTGATATCGACGCCGTAGAAACCGTCGCCGATCAGCCGACACGCCTTGAGCGCGGCCTTGATCACCGCCGGCGGCGCCTCGGCGGGGTCGTGGGTGGTGAAGCCACCGCTCTTTACCCGTGCTCCGGAGTGGTCGTAGATCTGCCAGTGGCCGCGGGCCATGTAGTAGCGACTGGCAAACAGCACCTGACCGTCAAGTACGCCGATGCGCCAGTCGTATTCGGTGGGCAGCCACTCCTGGAGCAGCAGCAGGGCGGAGTCCCGGAACAGGCGTGCGGCCTCGAGCTCGAGATGGACCTGGTCGGTTACCTTGACCACGCCGCGGGAGAACGAACCGTCCGGCACCTTGAGCACCAGCGGAAACGAGAGGTCGCCGAGTCGCTCGCCCAGGGGACGACGGTCGCCGCGCTGCAGCAGCACGCCCTCTGGTGCCGGCACGCCCCGCGCGCGCAGCAGGGCGTGCAGGTAGACCTTGTTGGTGCAACGCAGAATGTCGCGGGGCGAGTCGATCACCACCAGCCCCTCGTGCTCGGCCCGACGCGCCATTCGGTAGGTGTGGTGGTCCAGTGACGTGGTCTCGCGGATGAACAGGCCATCGAATTCGGCCAGCCGGCCGGCATCGCGGCGGGTGATCAGCGATACATCGATACCCAGTTTGCGCCCGGCGCGGATGAACGCCTTGAGCGCCCCGCGGTTGCTGGGCGGCAGCACCTCCCTCGGTTCGACCAGGATGGCCAGGTCGAAGCGGTAGCGGCGGCGGGCCTTGGGGGTACGCCACACCTGACGCGAATGCCGGTTCAGCGCGCTGGCAAACAAATCCTGCTCCTCGGCGGCCAGATCACGCAGCCGGAGCGGCCTGAGCCGTGCCAGGCGCCAGAGATCGTGGCGGCGCACCAGGCGCGCCTCCAGCAGCGGGCAGGGCAGGCGCTCGAACAGCTTGCGGGCTAGCCGCGCCAGGGCCGGTTCGTGACACTCGCCGAACAGCACCCTGAGGGTCAGGGCATCCCCGGGCAGGGCGCCGTCGCGGGCCAGTTCACCGAGCAGCGGGGCCAGGGTGTCCAGCTGCAGGTCGATCAGCGCCTTGCGTGACAGCTCGTTCAGGGTTTCCACCGTGGGCAGCACCCGATGACCGCGGGCCTGGGCCAGCAGCGAGACATAGTAGCCGCTGCCGAGGTAGTCGAGCTCGCCGCACAGGTTGAGCACATGGGTGGTGCGGTCCTGCTCCTCGCCCATCCGATGACGGCGGTCCTGAGCCAGGAAGTCGGCCGCGGTGATCAGGTCCTCGGAGGGATAGTAGGGCTGCCAGTCGTCCAGTCGATCGACGACGATACGCAAGGGGCACATGGGGCGCTTTCCGGAGAGAGGGAGGGAAGACAACGCGTCCAGCATGCGGCAGGGCGGGCCGGCGGACAATCGGCCGTTACTGTGAAAAGATTTCATGTTGATGCCCGCTGACAGCGGCTGCCGCACTGCGCAGAATCATCGGTTCGATTCAGGAGTTCCACATGACCACCCGACTGCGCCCGGCCGTTTCCCACGACCTGGATGCCCTCTACCGCCTGGAGCAGAGCGCCTTTACCGGCGATCGCTTCAGCCGACGCCAACTCTGGCACCTGCTCAACCGTGCCCACGCCGAGACCTGGGTAGCAGAGCGCGAGCCGCAGGACCTCTCGCCTGCCCGCCTGCTGGGCTATGGCACCCTGCTGTTTCGCCACGGCAGCCGCCGGGCCCGGCTCTACTCCTTCTGTGTGCATCCCGATGCCCGCGGCAGTGGCCTGGGGCGACAGCTGCTCGAGATCCTGGAGGGAGGGGCCCGAAGCCGCGGCAGCGCCCGGCTGGGCCTCGAGGTGCGCGCCGACAACCGGGTTGCCCTGAAACTCTACCGACGCATGGGCTTTCGCCTGGAGCGCTGGCTACCCGAGTATTACGAGGATGGCTGCGCCGGCTGGCAGATGGTCAAGGAGCTAGAGACGCTTCCGGCAGGGGCAGCGAGCGTCGCGGGCTGATAGAATCCGGATGTTTCTCATCTTCAGTTTTTCAGGCTCAGGAGCCGCCATGCCCTCCTTCGATATCGTTTCCGAATTCGACGGCCACGAGGCCAGCAATGCCGTGGACCAGGCCAACCGCGAGGTTCAGTCCCGCTTCGACTTCAAGGGTGTCACCGCCAGCTTCGAGCTCAACGGCGAGAGCGTGTCCCTGGAGGCCGAGGTGGACTTCCAGCTCAAGCAGATGCTCGACGTGCTGCGCAACAAGCTGATCGCGCGAGGCATCGACGCCCGCTGCATGGACGTTCAGGATCCGGTGCTCTCCGGCGTGAGGGCCCGCCAGGAGGTGACCCTCAAGCAGGGCCTCGACCAGAAGGAGGCCAAGGAGATCGTCAAGCGCATCAAGGAGTCCAAGCTCAAGGTCCAGGCCCAGATCCAGGGCGACAAGGTGCGCGTCACCGGCAAGAAGCGCGACGACCTGCAGGCGGTGATGGCTCTGCTGCGTGGCGAGGGCGGCCCCGACCTCCCCCTGCAGTTCGACAACTTCCGTGACTGAATACCTCGGGGCGCTTATCGCCCCGGTTCCGGGCAGTCCGTGAGCCCGCTTTGAGGTTGGGGGGGCGGGCGCCGTACAATGGTGACCATTTCCGACAGGAGCATCCCGAATGTCCGATCCCCAGGCGACCCACCTCAGCGATTACCGCCCCCCTGCCTACCGCGTGATCCGCACCGATCTGACCTTCGATCTCGAGCCCTCGGCGACCCGCGTAAAGGCCTCTCTTCATCTGGAACGTCACCCGCAACGCGAGGCCGGTCTTTCTCTGGAGCTGGACGGCGAGGGGCTGGACCTCAAGGCCATCGCCCTCGATGGCCAGCCGCTTGAAGCAGACGAATATGTGCTGAGCGACACCGGGCTGACAGTCTATCGAGTGCCGGAGCGCTTCCGGCTCGATACCGAGGTGGAAATTGCCCCCCAGGCGAACACCGCCCTGGAGGGCCTTTACCGTTCGGGCAGCATGTACTGCACCCAGTGCGAGGCCGAAGGCTTCCGGCGCATCACCTTTTATCCGGACCGCCCCGATGTCATGGCCACCTTCACCACCACGGTGATCGGCGACACCGAGCGCGAGCCGGTGCTGCTCTCCAACGGCAATCCGGTGGAGCGCGGATCGCTGCCCAACGGCCGTCACTTCGTCACCTGGGAAGACCCTCACCCCAAGCCCAGCTACCTGTTCGCCCTGGTGGCCGGCGACCTCGAGAAGGTCGAGGACGTCTTCACCACCGCCAGCGGTCGCGAAGTGACCCTGCAGATCTGGGTAGAGGAGGAGAACCTCGGCAAGACCGACCATGCCATGGCCTCCCTTAAGCGTGCCATGAGCTGGGACGAACAGGCCTACGGGCGCGAGTACGACCTGGACCTGTTCATGATCGTGGCGGTCAATGACTTCAACATGGGCGCCATGGAGAACAAGGGGCTCAATATCTTCAACTCGGCGGCGGTGCTGACCCACGTGCATACCGCCACCGACGCCGCCTTCCAGCGCGTCGAGAGCATCGTCGCCCACGAGTACTTCCACAACTGGTCGGGCAACCGGGTGACCTGCCGGGACTGGTTCCAGCTCTCCCTCAAGGAGGGCTTTACCGTCTACCGCGACCAGTGCTTCTCCGCCGATACCAACTCGCCGGCGGTCAAGCGCATCGAGGACGTCTCCATCTTTCGTACCTCCCAGTTCGCCGAGGATGCCGGCCCCACGGCGCACCCGGTGCGGCCCGACCACTACATCGAGATTGGCAACTTCTACACCCTGACCATCTACGAGAAGGGCGCCGAGGTGGTGCGCATGCTGGCCAACCTGGTGGGCGAGGAGGCCTTCCGGCGAGGCAGCGATCTCTACTTCGAGCGCTTCGACGGCCAGGCGGTGACCATCGAGGACTTCGTGGGCTGCATGGCGGAGGCCTCCGGCCTGGACCTGACCCAGTTCATGCGCTGGTACTCCCAGGCGGGCACCCCGGAGATCGACGCCTTCGGCGAGTATGACTATGCCCGCGGTGAATACCGCCTGATGCTGCGTCAGCGCACCCCGGCCACCCCGGGGCAGCCGCACAAGCAGCCGCTGCATATCCCGGTCCGCCTGGGTCTGGTGGGCACCAAGAGCGGCCGTGACCTGCCGCTGACCCTGGATGGCGAAGCGCTCGGCGCTGACGCCGTAGTCGATCTGCGCGAGGCCGAGCAGGAGTTTCTGTTCACCGACGTCTCCGAGGCACCGGTGCCTTCGCTGCTGCGCGGTTTCTCGGCGCCGGTCAAGCTTCGGTTCCCCTACGGCCGCGAAGACCTGGCCTTCCTGCTGGCCAACGACGCCGACGGTTTCAATCGTTGGGACGCCGGTCAGCGCCTGGCCATGCTGGCACTGGACGACCTGATCGCCGCCCATCGCAACGGCGTGGAGAAGGTGATGGATACCCGGGTGGTGGAGGCCTTTCGCGGCCTTCTCACAGCCGAGATCGACGACAGGGCGGTGCTGGCCGAGATGCTCACGCTGCCTTCCGAGGCCTACATCGCCGAGCAGCAGCCGTTGGTCGATGTGGATGCCATCCATGCGGCGCGCACCTTCGTCAAGCAGGGCCTGGCCACGGCGCTGCGCGACGACTTCCTTAGGGTCTATCGCGAAAATCATCGCGATGAACCCTATGCCCCGACCCCGGAGCAGATCGCCGGGCGCAGCCTGAAGAACGTGGCGCTCTCCTACCTGGTGGCCATCGAGGACGAGGAGGGGATCACACAGGCCATGGAACAGTTCGAGGCCGACCACAACATGACCGATGTGCGCCATGCGCTGACCCTGCTGACCCACAGCAGCCGCGACGATCTCAGCGAGCCGGCGCTCAGGGCCTTCGGCGAGAAATGGGCCCACGACACCCTGGTGATGGACCAGTGGTTCAGCATCCAGGTCACCCGCCCGCAGCCCGACGTGCTCGATCGCGTCAAGTTCCTGATGGAGCACCCGGCCTTCTCGCTGAAGAACCCCAACAAGGTGCGCGCGCTGATCGGCACCTTCGCCGGCCAGAACCGGGTCAACTTCCACCGCATCGACGGCGCGGGATATCGACTGCTGGCCGACGTGGTGATCGAGCTCAATCGCCTCAATCCGGAGATCGCCGCGCGGCTGATCACGCCGCTGACCCGCTGGGCGCGGTTCGACGAGACCCGCCAGGAACTGATGAAGGCCGAACTCGAGCGCATCCGCGCCGAGAAGCTCTCGCCCAACGTCTATGAGGTGGTGGAAAAGGCCCTGGCCTGAGTCGCCGAAGGCCGAACGACATGCGCCGCCCCTCGGGGCGGCGCTTTGCTGATGGGCATTCGTGTCGGGGTCTGGTGGTCAACCGTGGTGCTCAGTAGATGAGCCAGCTCAATACCACCACCCCCAGCAGCAGCCAGATCAGGGCGGCGACGATGGCCCGGCGCATCAGCGCCCTGATGCCCTTCCACAGCAGCCAAAGTCCGATCACCAGGATGATAAGGCTGATCAGCGAGGGAGGGATGCCCAGCGCCCCCGAGAGCCCGTCCATAAAGCCACGGGCGGCATTGCCGATGTTCGCGAAGAAGCCGGTCAGCAGGTCGACGACGAAGCGGATGATCTCGCCCAGCGTCCTGCCGACCCAGGTAAAGAAGTCTTCCATGTCGATGGGTTTCCCAGGGTCACTCGATCAGGTCTAGAACGGTACCCACGATATCGTCCATGGTCACCAGGCCGACCAGGCGATTGTCGTCCAGTACCAGCACGCGTTTGACGATGCTGTCGGTCATCAGCTTGGCCACGTGGCGGACATCCAGCGACTCGCCGACGCCGATGGCGGGCTTGGCGCAGACGTCGTAGACATTGATCAGGTCGATGTCGCCGTTCTCGGCAACGATGGTCTTGACGATATTGGTGTAGGTGATCAATCCCCAGGCGTCGTGGGGGTCCTGCTGCTCCACCACCAGGCACTTGAGGTTGTGCTTCTTCATCAGAGCGAGGGCTTCGCGCAGGGTGTCGAAGGGTGACACCGTCACCACGTCGCGCATCATGATGTCCTTGACCAGCATCTTCTCTCTCCGTCAGTGATAGTCGCTCAGATATCGTGCCTGAGCCGTTCCTCGAAGCGCTTGACCTGGGCCATGTCGATGCCCCCGAGGTGCTCCACGGGCAGTGTCATCACCAACCCCTTGGAGTCATCGCCTGAGGGATTGAGAATCTGGCGAACGGCCTTGAGCACCTTGAGCGACAGCCCCTTCTCCAGGGTCATCAGCATGATGCTCTGGCTGCCCTCGAAGGTCAGACCGAAGAAGGTCTTCTTGCGCTCGCCGCCGATGCCGCGGCCAGACATCAGGGTCATGCCTACGGCGCCGGCCTCGGTGGCGGCATCGATGCACTCCTGTTCCATATCCTCGGGCACGATGGCCACCAGCAGGGAAAACTTCATGGTTGCCTCTCTCTCCAGTGAGCCACCCGTTCCATCAGGATGGCATAGCTCATCACGGTCACGATAGGGAAGATGGAGGCGAAGGCGATCAGGCCGAAACCGTCGATCAGCACGTTTCGCCCCTCGATCTGGCTGGCCAGGCCGATGCCCAGCGCGGTCACCAGGGGCACGGTGACCTCCGAGGTCGTCACCCCGCCGAGATCGAAGGCCAGCGCCACGATGTAGCGCGGTGCCAGGGCGGTCAGGGCGATCACCAGCAGGTAGCCGCCGATGATGTAGTAGTGAATGGAGTCGCCGGTGATGATGCGGTGGACGCCGATGGTGATGCCGATGGCCACGCCGACCGCGACCAGCAGGCGGATCGTGTTGCCGTTGATCTTGCCGGCGGCGGCCTCCTGGGCCTGCTGACCCACCGCGATCAGCGCGGGTTCGGCCATGGTGGTGGCGAAGCCGATGGCGAAGGCGAACAGGTAGACCCACAGCCAGGTGTCGAAGGTGATCAGCTGCTCGGCCATGCGCTGGCCGATGGGGAAGAGCCCCAGCTTGAGCCCCACCACGAAGGCGTAGAGGCCGATGATCACCAGGGCGAAGCCGACCCCGACCTTGACGGGACTGGCCAGGGGGCGGCGCAGCACGGCGTACTGGAAGAACAGGATCACCAGGATGATGGGCAGCACATCGCGCAGCATGCTGAACAGGTCGAGGATCATGGTGACCAGACCGGAGGGCGCCTCGGTATCGCCTTCAAGCCCGACCAGGGCGGCGCCGTTGGCGATATCCCCCGGGTCGGCATAGACCAGGATGCCGTAGAGCTGGACGCTGATCATCGGCACCATCACCGCCAGCGCTACCAGGCCGAAGCCATCGATCAGCGGATTGCGCCCACGGATGGAGGAGGCCAGGCCGATGCCCAGGGCGGCGATGAGCGGCACGGTCACGATATTGGTGGTCACCCCGCCGGAGTCGTAGGCGAGCCCGACGATCTCCTCCGGTGCGAAGAAGGTCACCATTACCACGGTCAGGTAGCCACCGATCATGTACCAGTGGAGGGGGTGGCCGAGAATGACCCTCAGGACGCCCACCGCCATCACCAGGCCCACCGAGCCCGCCACGATCAGTCGCAGGGTGAGGGCGTCGATACGCCCCTCGCTGATCTCGTAGGCCTGCTCGGCCACGGCGATCAGCGCGGGTTCCGCCACCACCGCGGAGAAGCCGATGGCGAAGCCGAAGGCCATCAGCAGCGGCATGGAGCCTCGGCGGGCAAACTGATTGGCGAGGCGCTTGCCCACCGGGAAGATGCTCAGTTCCAGCCCCTGCAGGAAGAGTGCGACCCCGATGGCCACGATCAGCAGGCCGACGGCAATGCTCATGCCGCCCTCGGGCCACTCCCGCAGCAGCAGGGCCTGGAAGGCCACCACGACCACGATGATCGGCATCAGGTTGCGCAGGGCGTGAAGAAAGGCGTGGGCGAAGTCCCTGAGTTGCTCTGCCAAGTTCGGCTCCCTGATTTGTCTCTTCGAACATCCCGGTGGCGACCCCGGGGCGCCGGCCTGCTAGCCTTGAGGCTGTCCCTGCCGAGCTGGAAGGTTCGGATGATAGCATCTCGCCCCGGCTGCGGCATGGCCTACCCGGCATCCGGGACCTTGACAAGGGGCGAGTCGCCGGGACTCGCTCCTCCCAATATCGACAAGGATTCGACCATGTCACTCTCGATGATTCTGCCTCTGGTGGTGCTCGGTCTGCTGGTGATTTACGGGGTCTCGATCTTCAACCGCCTCGTGGCGCTGAAGAATCGCTACCAGAACGCCTTCGCCCAGATCGAGGTGCAGCTGAAGCGCCGCCACGATCTGATCCCCAATCTGGTGGAAACCGCCCGCGCCTACATGAGCCATGAACGCGAGACCCTGCAGGCGGTGACCGAGGCGCGCAACGCGGCCGAAGTGGGGCTCAGGAACGCCGCCGCTAATCCCGGTGAACCGGGCGCCATGGCGGCGCTTTCCGGCGCCGAGGGCGCGCTGGGCACGGCCCTGGGAAGGCTCAATGTGGTGATGGAAGCCTACCCGGACCTCAAGGCTTCTGAAAACATGCAGCAGCTCGCCGAAAGCCTGACCAGCACCGAGAACCGCGTCGCCTTCGCCCGCCAGGCCTTCAACGATGCCGTCATGCAGTACAACACCTACAAGCAGAGCTTTCCCCCGGTGATCCTGGCGCCCTCCTTCGGCCACAAGCAGGATGCCGCGCTGCTGGAGTTCGAGAACAGCGCCGAGATCCAGGCCGCGCCACGCGTGAGTTTCTGAGCGGAGGCAGCGCATGGATTTCTTTACTGCCCAGGATCGCGCCCGGCGCCAGACCGGCCGTCTCGTCGTGCTGCTCCTGCTCGCCGTAGTCGGCCTCATCGTGGCGGCCAGCGTGCTGGTGGCGCTGGCCGTGGTGGTGTTCGATGGTGAGCTAGGCGGTCCGGACCCGCTCGCCCGGGCGCTGGAGCCCGAGCTGTTCGCCTGGGTGACGCTGGGGGTGGTGGCCCTGGTGGTGGGCGGAGCGGTGATGCGCCACCTGCAGCTGCGCGCGGGCGGCTCGGCGGTGGCGGAGGCGCTGGGAGGCCGGCCGCTCAACCCCGATACCCGGAACGCCGACGAGCGCCAGCTGCTCAACGTGGTGGAGGAGATGGCCATCGCCTCGGGCATGCCGGTGCCGTCGGTCTACCTGCTCGAGGATGCCGCGATCAACGCCTTCGCCGCCGGTCACGACACCCATGATGCCGCCATCGGTGTGACACGGGGCGCCATCGAGTACCTCGATCGCGATCAGCTGCAGGGGGTCATCGCCCATGAGTTCAGTCATATCCTCCACGGCGACATGCGCCTCAACCTGCGCCTGGTGGCGCTGCTTCACGGCATCCTGGTGATCGGCCTAATCGGCCAACTGCTGCTGCGCGGCGCCGCGATGTCGGGGCGCGGCCGCTCCTCACGCCGCGGTGGCGGGGGGCATGCGGCGGTGATGGCCGGCGGGGCGGCGCTGATGCTGGTGGGCTATGCCGGTACCCTCTGCGGCAACCTGATCAAGTCGGCGGTGAGTCGGCAGCGCGAGTTCCTGGCCGACGCCAGTGCCGTCCAGTACACCCGCAACCCCGAGGGTATCGGCGGCGCGCTGCAGACCCTGGCGGCCTATCGGATGGGCTCGCGGTTGATGGCCTCCCAGGCTTCGGAGTTCAGCCACCTCTACTTCGGAAGCGGCGTTCGCCATATGAGCCGGCTCACCGCTACCCACCCCCCCCTTGAGGCGCGTATTCGCCGCGTGCTGCCGCGCTGGGACGGGAACCTGCCCGAGCCCTTCGCCCCGACCCCGAAGGCGGCGTCGTCACAGGACTCGACGACTCCCTCCCGGCAAGGTTCGATTCTCGCGGGAGGAGTGAGCGGAGGGATGAGTGGCGGTTCGGGAGAGAGCATGGGGGGTGCCATGACCGGGGCCGCCCTGGCCGGGGCGGTGGTGGCAAGCGTCGGTCAGCCCGACCCTGCGGCCCTGGCCGCTGCTCGCCGCCGGCTGGCCAGCATCGACGCGCTGCTGATCGACGCCGCTCATGAGCCCTTCGCCGCCCGAGCGCTGGTCTACGGCATCCTGATGGGGGTGGATCCGGCCAGCCGTGATGCCCAGCGTCGCGTGCTGGCCAACCAGGCGCTGCCCGAGGTGCTCCGTGAACTCGACGCCCTGGACGAGCCCCTGTCGGGCCTGACGCCGGGGGATCGCCTGCCGCTGATCGAACTGGCCCTGCCGCAGTTGCGCCAGCTCTCGGCGGCCCAGTTTGCCCGCTTCCGCCAGTGTCTCGCGGGGCTGATGGCCGCCGAGACCGTGCCGGGTGCCCTGCAGTGGGCGCTGCATCGGCTGGTGCTCGTGGGCATCGAGGGCGAACGGCGGGCGCGGCGAGACCGGCACCTGCGCGATCTGGCGGGGCCACTTTCGCTGCTGCTCTCCACCCTGGCGCGCAGCGGTCTGGCCTCGACGGATGAACAGCGTGAGTCCCTCGATCAGGCGGGGAGGGCGCTCGGCGTCGCACTGGATCTGGTGCGCGAGCCCTCCACGGCGGCGGAGCTGGACTGGGCCATGGAACGTCTGGTGAGGCTGGTGCAGGCCGAACGGGCGGCGCTGCTGACCGCCATGGTGTGCTGCGTGGAGCAGGATGGCCGAATCTTGCCCGAGGAGTCCGAGCTGCTGCGTGCCGTGGCCTGGACCCTGGGCTGTCCGCTGCCGCTTCGGGAAGAGTGATCCGGGTTCAGCCTTGCGGGAGGCCGGCCGCTCTGTTGCAATGTCACTCTTGAAATCAGGATTGAGGAGAGGATGGTGAAGAGACCCTGGAAGCCCGCGCTGCTGGCGGCCCTGATGGCGCTGGGACTCTACGGCTGCGGCAACGGTGACGAGCCGACTCCTTCGACGGCCGACCCTGCCGCGCAGGAAGAGAGCGCCGAGCCGGCCGAGGCCGAACCGGAAGCCCTCGAGGATGAGCTGTCGCCCGAGGAGCAGGCGGGGCTTGTCCAGGAGGAAGCGCCCGCGGCCGATGTGCCCGCTCCCGAGACCGACGTGCCCGACGAGGTGCCGGAGGAGATTCCCGAGGCAGAGACCCTGGGTGAGTCTCCGGCCAGCACCCTTGACGAGGGCGCCGCGCTGCCCGGGGAGACCACCCGCGACGAGATCGACGCCATGCTCGAGGAGACCGAGCGGCGCTTCGAGGAGGCCCAGCGGCGTATCGATGAGCAGTTCGAGGCGGCCGAGGAGGAGGCCGTGGTCCCCGAGCCCATGGAGGGTGATGACGAGTTCGACGCCGGGATGGACTTCGATTCCGGCCTCGATGAAGGCCAGCTGGATACCGGTGGGCCGACCAGCTCCGACATCGATGCCATCATCGAGGAGCAGGAGCGCCGCTTCGAGGAAGCTCAGCGTCGCCTGGAGGAGCAGTTCGATGCCGTGGAACAGGAGCTCCCCGAGTTCGAACCCATGGAGGCAGACGATTTCGAGATCGAGCCCATGGAGGGAAACTAGCCGAGAGGCCTACCCCCTGGGGGCGCGGCGCCTCCGTCCCGCGACAGAAAAAGGCCCACCGAACGGTGGGCCTTCTCGTTTCAGCGGCGTCGACGAGGCGTCGCCTTCCGCGTATCGGATCAGTCGGCCGGGCGGATGTTGGAGGCCTGAAGGCCCTTCTTGCCCTGGGTGACCTCGAAGGTGACCTTCTGGCCGTCCTGCAGGGTCTTGAAGCCTTCAGCCTGAATCTCGGAAAAGTGAGCGAACAGGTCATCACCGCCGTCGTCCGGAGAGATGAAGCCGTAGCCCTTGGTGTCGTTGAACCACTTGACAGTGCCAGTTGCCATTGTCGATTTCCTTAACATACTTTAATGGTCGTACCGGGCCCGCCGGTGCGGATGCCCGAAGTGCGTGGACAGAACAGGAAAGAAGTTTTCGCCATTCATCATCGAGGATATCGAAAGACAATCGACAACCCGCTTCCTGGTGACCACACGCTGCAGTTGACGATCCGGTTCTCATGGGTCGGCCGTCAACCGCCAAAATCACTGTAGATCGAATCCCGCCGGGCAGCAAGCCCGCAACCCGACGCAAGGAGTGCCTGCTCCCATGTTCATCGATGCTCAGTTCTGGCCCTTTCTGGTGGCTATTACCCTGCTTTCTCTCAGCCCCGGGGTCGACACTCTGCTGGTGATTCGCAACACCGCTCGGGGCGGAGTGCGCGACGGTATTCTGACCAGCCTGGCGATCTGCTGTGGGCTCTTCGTCCACGCCGCGGTCTCGGCGATGGGCATCTCGCTGATCCTGCTGCAGTCGGCCTGGGCCTTCGGCCTGCTCAAGCTGGCCGGGGCCGCCTACCTGGTGTGGCTGGGCGTGCACAGCCTGCTGGCGGCGCGTCGAAGCCAGGGATTGGCGGTGGCGGGGGTGACCGGCGAGCGCCGCCCGGTGCCGGTATGGCAGCCACTGCGCGAAGGGCTGCTCTCCAACGTGCTCAACCCCAAGACCGTGGTCTTCTACATGGCCTTCCTGCCCCAGTTCATCGCCCCCGGCGACCCGGCACTGGCCAAGTCGCTGTTCCTGGCCGGGGTGCATTTCGTGATCGCGAACCTTTGGCAGATCAGCGTGGCGGTGATGGTGGGCAGCGCCGGTCGCCTGCTGGCCAGCCGCGCCTTCGCCCGCGGCCTCAACGGCGCCACCGGGGCCGTGCTGATCGCCTTTGGCCTCAAGCTGGCGCTGGAACGGGCTCCGTCACCCTGAGCATGGCGCTATCCGTCAGTTCCTGGCCAGCAGCGAGCGGTCGTAGCGCACCGTCTTCTCCGCAGGGCTCAGCATCGAGACGCCCCGGCTGTCGCCGCCGTTGGCCAGGCTCTCGAAGATCGCTCGGTAGGAGAGCACCGCCTGGACGTAGAGCCGGGTCTCCCGGAACGGGATGCTCTCCACGAAGAGGTCGAACTCCTCCGGGGCATCGGCCAGCCAGCGATCGACCCGGCCGGGGCCGGCGTTGTAGGCGGCCGCCGCGGCCAGACGGTTGCCACTGTAGCGGTCGAGCATGTCGCGAATATAGGTGCTGCCCAGGCGAATGTTGAGCTCGGGGTCGAGCACCCCGTAGGCGCCGGGATCACTGATGCCGAGCTGGCGGGCCAACTGCGTGGCGGTACCCGGCATCACCTGCATCAGGCCGCGGGCACCGGCGGGAGAGAGTGCCGTGGGGTTGTAGGCGCTCTCGCGGCGGGCAATGCCCATCAGCAGATAGGGATCGACGCCAGTCATGCGGCCCCAATGCAGGAAGTGCTCGCGGTAGGCCTCGGGGAAGCGCCAGTCCAGGGCGTCCCACATGCCGCCGGTGATGGTGGTCTGCACCAGCTTGGCATGCCAGCCGCGGCGCTGGGCGTAGTCGGCCAGGGCGCGTGCTTCGCGTTCTCCGGCCCGCTCCACGGCCGCATACCATTCACTGGCCGCCAGGCCGGGTTCGTTGATCCGCAGCAGCGCCTCGGTGCGCTGCACGGCCGGCCAGCGGGAGACCTGCTGCCGGAAGCCGTCGTCGAAGCCGTTGCGCTCCAGGTTAAGAGCGTAGGGCTGACCGATGCGGTCGGCGGCGGCAAAACCGAAGAAACTGCGCCCCTGGGCGGCCAGCGTCAAGGCGTCCCGGGAGCGGGCGCTGTCACCCAGCTGCTCGTGGGCGCGCCCCGCCCAGTAGTGCCAGCGGCTGTCGTCCCGGGTCTCGGGCTCCATGCGGTCCAGCCAGCTCAGCACCCCGCGCCAGTCGCGTTCACCGAGGGCGGCTCGTACGCGCAGCTCCAGCAGATCGGCGTCGCTTCGCCCGGCCAGGGCCTCGTCGACCCAGCCGCGATGCTGGCGGACGTCCCGTACCAGCGAGTAGAAGATCAGGTCGCGCTCGATGGCGCGGCGGTGCTCTTGCTCGATGGGCAGGTGCGGCGCAATCTTGCGCCAGGCCTCCACGGCCGCCTCGGTGTCGGCCCGGGTGAAGCCGTGCATGGCGGCGGCAAACAGCGGCCCGGAGCCGCGGCACTCGGGTCCCAGGCAGGTCGGCACCCGGGTCACGGCGGCAAAGTCGCCCGAGAGGCGCTCCATGACCCGGCGTGAGTCATCCCAGCGGCTGCCGAGCTGTCGGCCAAGATAGCCGGCGAGCCCCGATTCGCCGGCCTGCCAGGCCAGCATCTTGCGCTCCCAGATCTGCTGCTCGCCGATCACCCCGCGGCTGCGCAGGGCGCCGAACAGGTTGTTGCAGGCGTCCGGCTGGGAGCGGCCGACCATCCACAGTGCCAGTCCGCCCTCGGCGGCAGCCTGGGGGTCACTGCCGAGCAGGGCGGAGTAGTAGTAGCACTGGCGGGCGGTGCCGGCGGGTTCGCCATCAGCCACTGCGAGCAGGCTGCCGTAGCGTCCGGCGTAACCGTACTGGGCGATGGCCTGGCCGCGCAGCCACTCGCCCAGCGGCGAGTCATCGTGGCGCTCGATGAAGTCGAGAATCTGGCCCGGCTCGGCCTGGGGCAGGCGTCCACGAAGGCGGTGGTACTCCACGTAGCCGGCCAGCGGGTGGCCGGCAATGGCGCGCTGATCGATACGCTCCCACTGCTGGCTGCGGGCGGCTTCCAGGGCGTCGCGCAGCGCGCGATCATCGGCCTGGGCCAGCGGCAGGGAGAAGGGCAGCAGCAGCGTCAGCGTGGTCAGCAGGGTAGCGATGCGTCGGGCGCCGCTGTACCTGGCGCCGCGCGTCGTCGCCGGGTGGCGTAGGCGCATGGTAAGGGTCTCCGGGAGTTGACGTCCTATGACTTCCATCGTGGCCTATTCCCGGCGTCAAGGGTAGAGGGCAAGGCTAACCGAAGGTGGTACTGCGTTGACGGGAGGCGCCTTGAGCCGCGGCGGGGAGCGGGGCCCACCTTCGCTGCTGTCCTCTGATGCGTGAGGGACGCCGTCTGGCCAACGTCCGGGTCAGCGCCTGGCAGGAGCGCGAGTCGACGCCGGTGGCCACGGCACGGCTGCAATTCGTGCTGGGCGAGTCCGGCCGCGGCGAGGCATGAAGCGGCGGCGAGGCTTGAAAAGCATCTGCGGGGCCCCATATCGGCGACAGTGATTCAACCCGCGGCGACGCTCGCCGCAGAACATGTCGACGAGGTTCAGGACACATGACCACCGCCACGCACGAAGAAACCCTTGGCTTCCAGACCGAGGTCAAGCAGCTGCTTCACCTGATGATCCACTCCCTCTACTCCAACCGGGAGATCTTCCTTCGCGAGCTGATATCCAACGGCGCCGACGCCTGCGACAAGCTGCGCTACGCGGCGCTGGACAACGATTCGCTCTATGAGGGCGACAGCGAACTGCGTATCGAGATCGAACACGACGCCGAGGCGGGCACCGTCACCGTGCGCGACAACGGCATCGGCATGACCCGCGATGAGGTCATTTCGAACCTCGGCACCATCGCGCGCTCCGGTACCGCCGACTTCCTCAAGCAGCTCTCCGGCGAGCAGCAGAAGGATGCCCGGCTGATCGGCCAGTTCGGCGTCGGTTTCTACTCCGGCTTCATCGTCGCGGACGAGATCAGCGTGCGCACCCGCAAGGCGGGCAGCGACAAGGCCGAGGGCGTGGAGTGGCGCTCCAGGGGCGAGGGCGAGTTCACCGTGGCCGACATCGAACGCGAGGCCCACGGCACCGAGATCGTGCTGCACCTGAAGGAAGACGCCAAGGAGTTCGCCGACGACTTCCGCCTGCAGAGTCTGGTGCGCAAGTACTCCGACCACATCGAGGTGCCGGTGCGCATGCCGAAGGTCGAGAGCGCCCGCGACGATGAGGGCAACGCCATCGAGGGCAGCGAAATCACCACCTGGGAGACGGTCAACGAGGCCACTGCGCTCTGGTCGCGCCCCAAGGGTGAAATCTCGGACGAGGAGTACCAGGCCTTCTACAAGCACGTGGCCCACGACTTCAGCGATCCGCTGACCTGGAGTCACAACAAGGTGGAGGGCAAGCTCGAGTACACCAGCCTGCTCTACGTGCCTGGCCGTGCGCCCTTCGATCTCTATGAACGTGATGGCGCCCGTGGCGTGAAGCTCTACGTACAGCGTGTCTTCATCATGGACGACGCCGAGCAGTTCCTGCCTCTCTACCTGCGCTTCATCAAGGGCGTGCTGGACACCCGTGACCTGTCGCTCAACGTTTCTCGGGAGCTGCTTCAGCAGGACCCGAAGGTGGAGAAGATCCGCTCCGCGCTGACCAAGCGAGCCCTGGACATGCTCAAGAAGCTGGCCAAGGACAAGCCGGCCTACCAGACCTTCTGGAACACCTTCGGCAGCGTGCTCAAGGAGGGCCCGGCGGAGGACTTCGCCAACCGCGAGAAGATCGCCGGCCTGCTGCGTTTCTCCACCACCCATACCGACAGCGCCACCCAGGACCAGTCACTGGCCGACTATGTGGAACGCATGCAGGAGGGACAGCAGAAGATCTATTACATCGTCGCCGACAGCTTCAACGCGGCCAAGTCCAGCCCCCACCTGGAGATCTTCCGCAAGAAGGGGATCGAGGTAGTGCTGCTGCACGACCGCGTCGATGAGTGGTTGATGAGCCATCTCAACGAGTACGACGGCAAGGCCTTGGTCGACGTGGCCAAGGGCGAGCTCGACCTCGGTGACATCGAGGGCGAGGAGGAGAAGCAGGCCCAGGAAGAGACCGCCAAGGCCAAGGAGGATCTGGTCAAGCGCGTCAAGGAGGCGCTGGGCGACCAGGTCCAGGAGGTCAAGGTGACCCACCGGCTGACCGACTCGCCGGCCTGCGTGGTGCTGCCCGAGCACGAGATGGGCTTCCAGATGCGCCGCATCATGGAGGCCGCCGGCCAGCCGATGCCCGAGGTCAAGCCGATCCTCGAGCTCAACCCCGTCCACGCCCTGGTGGCCAAACTGGAGGGCGTCGAGGGCGAAGCCTTCGGTGATCTGGCCCACGTGCTGCTGGATCAGGCGATTATCGCGGAGGGAGGCCACCTCGACGACCCGGCCGCCTACGTCAAGCGCCTCAATGCCCTGTTGACGGCCTGAATCCGGGCGGCCCCGCGCCGCGCCGTCACGTCCCCGACGCCCCCTGTTGGCCGCCCAGGCCGGCGGGGGGCGTTGTTTTTTGAGTGCTGCGGCGAGTGCCGAGCCGCGACAGGCTGTCGCGTTGAACTTGATCCGCTCGCTCCGGTGTGATGCTCTATGTGATTCCGGTTGATAGAAGACGATCGGCGCCTTCGGCGTTGAACTCTGTCCGGCAACCTGCATTCAGGAGAACAAACGTGAAGATTGGCGCACCCAAGGAGAGTGCCCGGGGGGAAGCGCGTGTCGCGCTGACCCCCGAGAGCGCTCAGCAGATCCAGAAACTGGGACACGAGTGTCTGGTGGAGAGTGGAGCCGGCGAGGCGGCGGGTTTCCATGATGAGGCCTACCGTGAGGCGGGCGTCACCGTCATCGAGGGGGCCGAGGCCCTCTGGCGAGACGCCGAGATCGTGATCAAGGTCCGCGAGCCCTCGGAGGAGGAAGCCGACCGCCTGCACGAGGGGCAGACGCTGATCAGCTTCTTCTGGCCGGCCCAGAGCGAGGCGCTGCTGGAGCGTTGCCGCGCGAAGGGGGCCAGCGTGATCGCCATGGACATGGTGCCGCGCATCTCCCGGGCCCAGAAGATGGACGCGCTCTCCTCCATGGCCAACATCGCCGGCTACCGGGCGGTGATCGAGGCGGGCAACAACTTCGGGCGTTTCTTCACCGGTCAGGTGACCGCCGCGGGCAAGGTGCCCCCGGCCAAGGTGCTGGTGATTGGTGCCGGGGTGGCGGGTCTGGCCGCCACCGGCACCGCGGTGAGCCTGGGCGCCATGGTGCGCGCCTTCGACGTGCGGCCCGAGGTCGCCGAACAGATCGAGTCCATGGGCGCCGAGTTCGTCTTTCTCGACTTCGAGGATAGCCAGGATGGCGCCGAGACCGGCGGCTATGCGGCGCCCTCCAGCCCCGAGTTTCGCGAGAAGCAGCTCGAGTGCTTCCGCGCCCAGGCGCCTGACATCGATATCGTCATCACCACGGCGCTGATCCCCGGCCGCCCGGCCCCCAAGCTGTGGCTGGAGGACATGGTGGCAGCCATGAAGCCCGGCTCGGTGATCATCGACCTCGCCGCCGAGAAGGGTGGCAACTGCGATCTCACCGTCGCCGACGAGCGAGTGGTCAGCGACAACGGCGTGGTGGTGGTCGGTTATACCGACTTCCCCTCGCGCATGGCGACCCAGGCGTCGCTGCTCTACGGCACCAACATCCGCCATATGCTCACCGACCTGACGCCGGAGAAGGATGGCGTGGTGGTGCATGACATGGAGGACGATGTGATCCGTGGCGCCACGGTGACTCACCGGGGCGAGATCACCTTCCCGCCGCCACCGCCCAAGGTGAAGGCCATCGCCGCGGCCAAGCCCAAGCCCAAGGAGAAGGCGCCGACGCCGGAGGAGAAGAAGGCCGCCGAACTGGCTGTCTTCAAGGACCAGACGAAGCGCCAGGCCATCATGCTCGGTGTGGGTGGTGCCCTGATGCTGGTGCTGGCGCAGATCGCCCCGGCCTCCTTCATGCAGCACTTCATCGTCTTCGTCCTGGCCTGCTTCGTGGGCTTCCAGGTGATCTGGAACGTCAGCCACTCGCTGCATACGCCGCTGATGGCGCTGACCAATGCCATCTCCGGGATCATCATTCTCGGCGCCGTGCTGCAGATCGGTTCGGGGAATTGGCTCGTCATGCTGTTGGCGGGCATCTCGGTGCTGATCGCTACCATCAATATCGTGGGCGGCTTCCTGGTGACACGCCGGATGCTGGCCATGTTCCAGAAGTCGTGAGCGGCGGAGAGAACACATGCTGAGTCAAGGATTTGTATCAGCCGCAGCGATTGCGGCAAGTGTGCTCTTCATCCTCTCTCTGGGGGGGCTGAGCAATCAGGAGAAGGCCAAACGGGCGGTGTGGTACGGCATCATCGGCATGGCGTTGGCGGTGTTCTTCACCGCCCTGGGGCCCGGTATCGGTGCCCACTGGCTGATGATTCCCCTGATCATCATCGGCGCGGCGATCGGCTGGGTCGTGGCCAAGCGGGTCGCCATGACCGAGATGCCCCAGCTGGTGGCGGCACTGCACAGTTTCGTGGGTCTGGCCGCGGTCTTCGTGGCCTGGAACGCCGACCTCGAGCGCCGCCGGGTGCTGGCCGTCCAGGCCGTGGGAGGAGCCACCGAGCAGTTCTCGGCCTTCGCCGCCATGGTGGCCACCAAGGCGCCCGACGAGCTGACCTTCCTCCAGATAGAAGTGGTCTTCGCCATCTTCATCGGTGCGGTGACCTTCACCGGTTCGGTGATCGCCTTCGGTAAGCTGGCCGGCAAGGTCGACGGCAAGTCCAAGCAGCTGCCCGGTGGCCATAAGCTCAACGCCGGCGCCGCGGTGATCTCGCTGCTGCTGGCCATCCTCTACCTCAACGGCGCCGGCTTCTGGACCCTGCTGTTGCTGGCCGCCCTGGCGTTCTTCATCGGCTACCACCTGATCATGGGTATCGGCGGGGCCGATATGCCGGTGGTGGTGTCGATGCTCAACAGCTATTCGGGCTGGGCGGCGGCGGCCATCGGCTTCACCCTCTCCAACGACCTCTTGATCGTGACCGGCGCCCTGGTGGGCTCCTCGGGGGCGATCCTCTCCTACATCATGTGCAAGGCGATGAATCGCAACTTCGTCAGCGTGATCCTGGGAGGCTTCGGCGGCACCCAGGGGCCGGCGGCGGAGATCGAGGGCGAGCAGGTGGCCATCGATGCCGCCGGGGTGGCGGCGACCCTCAACAACGCCGACAGCGTGGTCATCGTGCCGGGCTACGGCATGGCGGTGGCTCAGGCCCAGAACGCGGTCAGCGAACTGGTGCGCAAGCTGCGCGCCGCCGGCAAGGAGGTGCGCTTCGCCATCCACCCGGTGGCCGGCCGCCTGCCAGGGCACATGAACGTGCTGCTGGCCGAGGCTCGGGTGCCCTATGACATCGTCATGGAGATGGACGAGATCAACGATGACTTCCCCAAGACGGACGTGGCGATCGTTATCGGTTCCAACGACATCGTCAATCCGGCGGCTCAGGAAGACCCCAACAGCCCCATCGCCGGCATGCCGGTCCTCGAGGTATGGAAGTCGCGGGTCGTCTTCGTCTGCAAGCGCGGCCAGGGCACCGGCTATTCGGGCATCGAGAATCCGCTGTTCTACAAGGAGAACACCCGGATGCTCTACGGTGATGCCCGCGAGAGTATCGATTCGCTGCTGTCCCACATCGACTAGGTCGTAGGCTGTCGGCCTGCCGTGACGGCCGGTCGACAGGGCGGTTCCCGGGGCTCGAATCGGCTGACGATTCGGGCCCCTTTTTCGCTACAATTGCGACTCCCCTTACTCCGATCCCATCCATCCCGATTTCATCAAAACAGGCGGGGCAGACCATGGCATTGGAACAGATGAAGGTGGCGGTGCTGGGCGGCGGCAGCTTCGGTACCGCCCTGGCCAGCATTGCGGCCGATAACGGCTCACGGGTGAGCCAGTGGCTGAGAGATCCCGATCTGGCCGATCAGATCAATCGCGAGCATCGCAACGGCCGCTACCTGCCCGACTATTCGATCAATCCCTCGGTGATCGCCTCCACCGACATGGCCGAGGTGCTGCAGGATGCCAGCCTGGTACTGGTGGCGATCCCTTCCAAGGCCTTCCGCGAGGTGGTGCGCCAGGCGCGTCCCTGGCTGACCCCGGACCAGATCCTGGTCAGTACCACCAAGGGCATCCAGGAGGAGGGCTTCAAGCTGATGAGCCAGATCCTCGAGGATGAGACCGGCTTTCCCCATATCGGTGTGATCTCCGGACCCAACCTGGCCTCGGAAGTCGCCCAGAAACAGCTCACCGCCACGGTGATCGCCAGCGACGACCCCGAGACCCGCACCCGGGTGCAGACGGCGCTGGGCTGTGACTACTTTCGGGTCTACGCCAGCAACGACCGTCACGGCGTCGAACTGGGCGGGGCGCTGAAGAATATCTACGCCATTGCCGCCGGCATGGCCGCCGCACTCGGCATGGGCGAGAACACCCGCAGCATGCTCATGACCCGGGCCCTGGCCGAGATGAGCCGCTTCGCCGTGGACCAGGGCGCCAACCCCATGACCTTTCTGGGGCTTGCCGGCGTGGGGGACCTGATCGTGACCTGCTCCTCGGCGCTGTCGCGCAACTACCGGGTGGGTCAGGCCCTCGGCGAGGGCCGCACTCTGGACGAGGCGGTGGCGGCGCTGGGCCAGGTGGCCGAGGGGGTCAATACCGTGCGCCTGGTGCGCGACAAGGCGCACCAGGACGGGGTGTACATGCCATTGGCCGAGGGGCTCTACCAGGTGCTGTTCAAGGGCGTGCCGGCCAAGGAGATGGCCCGCATGCTGATGCTCGGCGAGCAGAGCAGCGACGTTGAGTTCGTGCTGGCTCGCGAGGACGTGCAGCGCGCCCACCGCGAGGGCGAGGGTGGGGGCGCCCATGGCTGAGCGCCTGCTGATCCTGCGCCATGGCGAGGCGGGGCCCGGCGTCCCCGACGCCGAGCGGGAACTGACCGGGCAGGGCAGCCATGAGGTTGGGCGCCTGGCCGCCTGGCTGGCCGCTCGCGACGAGCCTGCCGGGCTGCGCCTGCTGGCCAGCCCCTATCGCCGTGCCCGGCAGACCGCCGCCATCATCGGCGAGGCGCTGGGTGTCCCGGTGGAGACGCTGCCGATCCTGACCCCCGACGACGACCCGTCGGCGGTGGTCGACTGGCTGCTGGCGCAGCCCGAGGGACGCCCGCTGATGCTGGTCAGCCATATGCCGCTGGTGGGGGCGCTCACCGGCCTGCTGGTGGAGGGCCGTACCGACCGCGGCCCGGGCTTCCCCACCGCGGCCCTGGCCGAACTCGAGGCCGAGGTGTGGGCGGCGGGCTGCGCCCGGCTGGCGCGGTTCAACACTCCCTCTGACCTGACGCCGAGAGTGCGATAGCGAAAGGCACCGGTGCCAGGTCGTAGAGGGGGTCTGAGGACCAGGGATGGCCGAAGTAGCGTACAGGGACGTATTTATAGCGCCCCTTCGGAGGCCTGTCGCCGGAACAGCCTTGAGCGGTCCCCCAGTCTGCGTTGATCCTGCCGACTTGGATTAGATCAGCCCCGCCACCTTGAGCCCGAAGGCGCCGAGAGTGACCGTCAGGCTGGCCATCAGGGTGGTCAGGGCGATGATATTGGCGGTCAGCACGGCGTTGCCGCCCATGGCCTTGGCCATCACGAAGGCCGCCGCCGCCGTGGGGCTGGCGAAGAAGAGGAACATCACCCCCAGTTCGCGCCCCTCGAAGCCGACCAGCCAGGCCGCCGTGGTGGCCAGGATCGGCACCGTCACCATCTTCAGCAGGCTGGCGCTGGTGGCCAGGCGCCCCGAGGCCCGGATCGCCCCCAGCGACAGCGTGGCGCCGATGCAGATCAACGCCAGGGGCAGGGTCAGCGAGGCGAAGTACTCGCCGGAGGTCATCAGCCAGCCCGGCAGGGGCAGCTCCAGGGCGGCCACCGGAACCGCCGCCACCACGGCGAGGATCAGCGGGTTACGGGCGATGTGCGACAGGATGCTGCGCCAGTCCGCACTCTGACCCTCCTGATAGGTGGCCAGGGCCACCACCGAAAAGGCGTTATAGGTGAGGATCACCACCCCCAGCAGCAGTCCCCCGGCCGAGAGCCCGTAGTCGCCGTACATGCCCGCCGCCAGCGCCAGTCCCACGATGCCGCAGTTGCCGCGAAAGGCCCCCTGGATATAGACCCCGCGCTCCGGGAAGGGCACCCGCAGCCGGGCCCAGCCCCAGCAGAACAGGAAGCTGCCCAGTGTCGCCAGGGCGAAGAAACCCAGCAGCCCGGGGTTGAGGGTCGAGCTCAGATCGGCCTTGATGATGCTGAGAAAGATCAGCACCGGCATGGTGCCGCGGAACACCAGCTGTGAGGCGGTAGCGACGAAGGCGGTATCGATCCACCCGGCGCGCTTGAGGCCCAGGCCGATGAATACCATGGCGAAGACCGGCAGGGTGACCTCGAGGGTCTGGAAAAAGAGGGCGGAAAGATCCATGGGGCCAGCCTCCTAGCGGGCCAGCCACAGGCCGACGATGGTGGCGGCGATAACGGCGGCGAAGAAGATCCGGTTACGGGTTCGAGTGTCACGGGGAGGCTTTGGCGCTGGTTTCACGAGGACTCCGATCGGGGCTCGATGAGCCGGAAGTTGACTTGGCGAATCATGGTAATCCCGTTAGCCTGCTACCGCCAGACGGGAACCGCCCGGCCGCTCACGGATACCGACATGACCCCATTACCCGACCGCCCCCGACTGCTCTTTGCCCACGCCAATGGCTTCCCCGGCTCGAGCTACAGCAGTTTTCTCGGCCCTCTGGCCGAGCGTTTCGATGTTCAACTTCTCGATCGCCTGGGTCATCACCCCGACTTCCCGGTGGGCCATAACTGGCTGGCGCTGAGAGATGAGCTGCTCCACACCCTGGAGGGAGCCGATGAGCCGGTGATCGGCGTGGGCCACTCCATGGGCGGGGTCCTGATGGCCATGGCCGCCGAGGTCGCCCCCGAGCGGTTTCGCTGCGTGGTGATGCTCGACCCGCCGCTGATGCTGGGACTGGACGCCTGGGCCATGAAGGCCGCCAAACGCATCGGTTTCATGGAGCGGGTGACGCCGGCCGGGCAGAGTCGCGGCCGGCGGTCCCTGTGGCCCGACCGCAACGCCATGCGCGACTCGCTCAGGCGGCGCCGGCTGTTCCGGCGCTTCACCCCCGAGGCCCTCGATGACTATGTAGAGGGGGGAACCCGGCTGCTCGACGATGGCCAGGCGGTACTGGTCTATGACCCCGGGGTGGAAGTGGAGATCTTCTGTCACCTGCCGGACCATCTGGGCGATCTGCCGAGGCGGCTGCGGGTGCCCTATGCGCTGCTGGCCGGCGAGGATTCCGACCTGCTGACGCCTCGTCGTCGTCGGCGTCTGGTTCGTCACGGCGTGCCGGTGACCCTGGTGCCGGGGACCCACATGTTCCCCATGGAGCACCCGGTGGAGGCCCGCCAGGGCCTCTTCGCGATCCTCGAATCCCTGCTGGAGACCTCCCCGTGAGCGCTCCAAGCGAACTGCGCCTGGCCAACGGCCGCCTGGCGGCCCTGGCCTGGGGCGAGGAGGCGGCGCCGACCTGGCTGGCCCTGCACGGCTGGCTGGACAACGCCGCCAGTTTCTCGCGGCTGGCGCCGCGGCTGGTGGAGCGCCTGGGAATACGCGTTGTGGCCCTGGACTTCGCCGGTCACGGTCACTCGGACCACCTCTCCCGCTCAGCCGATTCCCCCGGGGCGGAGGGCTACGCCCTGTGGGATTATTGCCACGACGTGCTGGATGCCGCCGAATCCCTGGGCATCGAGCGGCTGACGCTGCTGGCCCACTCCATGGGCGCAGGCGTTGCCTGCCTGACCGCGGCGGCGATGCCGGAGCGGCTCTCGCAGCTGGTGCTCATCGATGGCCTGGGGATGGTGACCACCGAGGCCGAGCGCGCGCCCGGCCAGCTGCGCCGGGGCCTGCTGGCCCAGCGCCGCGCGGCCTCTCCGGCGCCGCACTATCCTGACAGTGATACCGCCGTGGCGGCGCGGGTCGCGGGTGGTGCCACGGCCATCGATGCCGACGCTGCCGCCCCGCTGGTCGAGAGAAACCTGAGGGTGCTGGAGAGCGGACGGGTCGGGCTGCGCACCGATAGCCGACTGCTCCGGCCATCGCCGGTTCGGCTCAGCCCGGAGCAGGCTCTGGCCTGCCTGAGGGCGATCCGGTGCCCCACGCTGCTGGTGGAGGGGGAGACGGGCATGCTGGGCGACAGCGAGCGTGCCCGTGCGGCGCGCTCGGCCCTGCGGGGGCTTGTGAGGCGGGTGCTTCCCGGAGGCCACCACCTGCATCTCGAGGCAGGCGCCGTGGTCGAGGTGGCCGACACGATCGTGGGCTGGAGCGGTGACATCAGCCATTCGGCAGAGGAGTGAGGGCCATGAGCGGAGACAAACAGGATGGCAAGCGGGTCGCCCTGGTGCTGGGCAGCGGGGGCGCGCGTGGCTATGCCCACATCGGGGTCATCGATGAGCTCGAGGCGCGAGGCTACCGGATAGTGGCGATCGCCGGCTGCTCCATGGGCGCCCTGATCGGCGGCGTTCATGCGGCCGGGCAGCTGGAGGGCTACCGTGACTGGGTCTGTCGCCTCGACTACTTCGATGTCCTCAAGCTGGTGGACGTTACCTGGAGCCCGATGGGCGCCATGCGTGCCAACAAGGTGATGGAGAAGCTGGCGTCCCTGGTCGGTGACGTGCTCATCGAGGACCTGTCGATCCCTGTTACCACCGTCGCCACCGACCTCACGCGTCAGCGTGAGGTGTGGTTCCAGAGCGGGCCGCTACTGGAGGCGATCCGTGCCTCCATCGCCGTGCCCGGGGTGATCACCCCGGTGCACCGCGGGGATCAGGTGCTGGTGGACGGCGGCCTGCTCAACCCGCTGCCGATCATCCCCACCGTGGCAGCCGATGCCGACTTCGTCCTGGCCGTCAACACCACCGCGCACAGCCCCCGCCCGGTCACCCTTGAGGAGTTGCTGCCGCCCGAGGAGGCGGCCGAGGAGCGGGCGCGAGAGGAGGACCGTGATGCCCTTGGCATCGGATTCAGCGGCTGGATCGAGGAGGTGAAGAGCGCCGCCGGTCGCTGGTTCAACGGCCTGGGTGCAGGCAACGGGGGCGGCGATGACGCGGAGAGAGACCAGAGCGAGATCGGCATTCGACGCCGCGAGTGGGGCAGGCTGGACATGGTACTGGAGTCCTTCGATATCACCCAGGCGGCCCTGGCGAAGTACAAGGTGGCGGGCTACCCCCCCGACCTGCTGATCGAGGTGCCCAAGACGGTCTGCGGTGCTTACGAGTTCTATCGGGCCGAGGCCCTGATCGCCCTGGGTCGCCATCTGACGGCGGAGGCGCTGGATCGCTTCGAGGGGTCCAGCCATCCCGGCTCTGGAAAACGAGGCGTCGTGGCGGAGTCCCAGCCGCTCTCCCCGGACGCGCGTGAGCCAAGCGACTGAGTCAGGCCTCTCCGCGGCGGCGCAGCAGCACGTAGACGGCGCCGGTGCCGCCATCGGCCTCGATGGCCGAGGTGAAGGCCAGCACGGCCGGCCACTCCCGCAGCCAGGCGTTCACATGGCTCTTGATGATCGGGTAGTCGCTGATGGCGCCCCAGGCCTTGCCGTGGACCACCAGCACGCAGCGGCGCCCCTCGGCGCTCGCCTCGCGCAGGAAGGCCTCTAGCTCGGTTCGGGCCTCCTCGAGGGTGTAGCCGTGCAGGTCAAGCCCCGACTCCCAGGCCAGCTGGCCGCGCTTGAGTCGCTGGCGGGTCCGCCAGGGCAGGTCGGGTAGGGCGAATTCCAGATACTCCGAAGGGCGAACGGCCTCGACGCGACCGTCGGAGGTGCGGCCGCTGCCGCCGGCCTCGCCCACGGCCTGGGCGGCGGCGCGCCGAGCGGCGGCAGCCTCCTCCTCGCGGCGCGGACGACCGGGGTCGGCGCGATTGGTGCGCAGTCGGCGCACCCCCGCCTCACGCAGCGCCTGGCGGAAGGCGCTGATCTCGTCGTCGTCCGGGCTGTGGCGGTCTCGGCTCATGGCGATTGGGGCCAGTTGGGTGCAGGGAGGCCAGTATAACCAGCGTGGCGTGGCTGTGAACCGTCCCGGCGGTTACAATCGGCTTCTCTCGCCGACAACCACAGGACACCACGTGGCCGCCCGCAACGATTCCCTCTCGACCCTGACCCTTCCCGACGCCGAGCTGCGCGATGGCCTGGTGACCCTGCGCGACTGCCTGCGCTGGGCGGCCAGCGAGTTTCACCTGGCCGGACTTTTCTTCGGCCATGGCACCGAGTCCGCCTGGGACGAGGCGGTGGCGTTGACCCTGGGCGCTCTGCATCTGCCCTGGAACGTGGACCCGGCGGTGCTCGACGCACGCCTGCTGCCCGTCGAGCGCGGCCGCATCGTGGGTCTGGTGCGCGAGCGCATCACCACGCGCCGCCCGCTGCCCTACCTGCTGGGCGAGGCCTTCTTCGCCGGCTACCCCTTCGACGTGGACGAGCGGGTGCTGATCCCGCGCTCGCCCATCGCCGAGTTGATCGAGCACGGTTTCGCCGCCTGGTTCCCCGAGGAGCCGCCGGCCCGGATCCTCGACCTGTGCGCGGGCTCCGGCTGTATCGGCATCGCCACCGCCCTGCACCTGCCCACCTGCGAGGTGGATCTCGGCGATATCAGCCAGGAGGCCCTGGCGGTGGCCCGTCAGAACATCACGCGCCACGATGTGGGAGGCCGGGTGCGTGCCGTCGAGTCCGACCTCTTTGCCGCCCTGCCCGGTCGCTATGATCTGATCGTCTGCAACCCGCCCTACGTGGATGCCCGGGACCTGGCCGCCATGCCCGCCGAGTTTCGCCACGAACCGGCCCTGGCACTGGGCGCCGGTAGCGACGGCCTGGAGATCGTTCGACGCATCCTGGGCAAGGCACGACAGCACCTCACCGAGCGTGGCGTGCTGATCGTCGAAGTCGGCAACTCCGACCATCACCTGGAGACCGCCTTTCCCGAGGTGCCCTTCCTGTGGCTCGAATTCGAGCGCGGCGGCCAGGGGGTATTCGCCCTTACCGCCGATGAACTCGACGCCCATGCGGCGTCCTTCGCCTGATCCACGCCCCCTCAAGGAGAAGCGCCCATGTCCGGCAACACCTTCGGCAAGCTGTTCACCGTCACCACCTTCGGCGAGAGCCACGGCCCCGCACTCGGTGCCATCGTCGATGGCTGCCCGCCAGGGTTGCCCCTCAGCGAGGAAGAGCTGCAGCGTGACCTCGACCGTCGTCGTCCGGGCACCTCGAGACACACCACTCAGCGCCGCGAGCCCGACCAGGTGAAGATCCTCTCCGGTGTCTTCGAGGGGGTCACCACCGGTACCTCGATCGGCCTGCTGATCGAGAACACCGACCAGCGCTCCGGGGACTACTCCAAGATCAAGGACCAGTTCCGTCCGGCCCACGCCGACTACAGCTACCACCACAAGTACGGCATCCGTGATTACCGCGGCGGCGGGCGTTCCAGCGCTCGTGAGACCGCCATGCGGGTGGCGGCGGGTGCCATTGCAAAGAAGTTCCTCGCCACTCAGGGCATCCTCGTGCGCGGCTTCATGAGCCAGCTGGGACCCATCGAGATCGCCTTCAAGGAGTGGGCGGCGGTGCATGACAACCCCTTCTTCTGTCCCGACCCGGCACGGGTGCCAGAACTCGAAGCCTACATGGACCAGCTGCGCCGGGATCAGGACTCCGTGGGCGCGAAGATCACCGTGGTGGCCGAGGGCGTGCCGCCTGGACTCGGTGAGCCGGTATTTGATCGTCTGGACGCCGAACTGGCCCATGGCCTGATGAGCATCAACGCGGTGAAGGGCGTGGAGATCGGCGAGGGCTTCGCCTCCGTGGCCCAGCGCGGCAGTGAGCACCGCGACGAGATGACTCCCGAGGGGTTCCTCTCCAATCACGCCGGCGGGGTGCTTGGCGGCATCTCCAGCGGCCAGGCCATCGTTGCCCACCTGGCGCTCAAGCCCACCTCCAGCATCACCACGCCGGGGCGCAGCATCGACGTCCACGGAAATGCGGTGGAGGTGGTCACCAAGGGGCGGCATGACCCCTGCGTGGGCATTCGCGCCACGCCCATCGCCGAGGCGATGATGGCGCTGACGCTGATGGACCACCTGCTTCGCCATCGCGCCCAGAATGCCGAGGTGTGCGTGGAGACCCCGGTGTTGCGTTGAGGAGGTCTCCTCCGGTCACTGAACGGGCTGCTACACTCCCTGACAACACCACCGCAAGGGCAACGCCATGAAGATCAATGTCGAATTCGACCTGACCCCCGACGAGTTTCGCCAGTCGCTGGGCCTGCCCGATGTGGCGGTCTTCCAGCAGCAGATGCTTGATCAGATCAAGAAGCAGATGGAGTCGGGTGTCGAGGGCTATGACCCCATGAGCCTGATGCAGCCCTACCTGCAGCAGTCGGGGATGGGGCAGGGCCTGACCCAGGGGCTTTCCCAGGGAGTATCCCAGGGGCTCTCCCAGGGATTGTCCAGCTTCGGCACCTACCAGCAGATGATGCTCGACATGCTGAAGCAGGCCGGTCAGAGCGCGTCCAGGGAGACGCCTGACGAGACCAGGGCGGCGAAGAGCGACGCATCGCCCGCGTCTGCTTCCGCTGCGTCACCTTCGTCCACCGCCTCCACGAGCGAGACCGGCAAGAGCGCAGACAGCGGCAGTTCGGCGAAGAAGGGCACCGCGAGCGCACGCTCCCGGGCAAAACCCAAGAGCGAGTAGTCCCCTTAGCCTTTCATCGTCTTGCAACATTGAGCATGTCAGACTACGCTTTGTGCATTGCAACATGATGTCGGGCGCGCCGCCCGCCAACCTTTTTTTGTTTCGGGAGCAACCGCCATGCAAGACAAGATGATCGAAAACTTCAACGAGCAGACTCGCCAGTTCTTCGAGCCGATGCGTAAGCTCAACTCCCTGATGCTGGACAACATGGAAAAGCTGACCCAGTACCAGATGGAGTCCATGAAGCGCTACAGTCAGCTCGGTACCGAGCGTCTCCGTGACGCCAGCGATATCAGCGACTCCGACTCCATGCAGGCGTTCAGCGCTCGCCAGGCCGAGGTAATGAATCAGCTCTCCCAGCAGATGCTGGAGGATGCCAAGGCGCTGTCAGAGATGAGCATGGAGTTCAAGACCGAGCTGGAGACGCTGTTCGCCGAGCAGGCCAAGCTGACCGAGAAGGTCGCCGCCAAGGCTGCCGGTGGTCAGCCGGACAAGGCCGAAACCGCCAAGGCCGAAACTGCCAAGGCCACCTCCGCACGCGGTGCCAGCAAGAGCTGAGCCGTCGTCGCCGGACGAACATCCGGCGGCACGTCCATGCGTGTCGCTGGACAAGTCGCTACTCGTTGGTTACGAGTGGCGAGTTTTGTTTTTCTAAGCCGGATCCCGAAGGGTGATCGGCGCGCCAGGAGGGGTCAATGCATCCAGGGGTTGAAGCACCGACACAGGCCGAGCTCGAGGCGTGGAACGCCCAGCTCAAGGAGATTGGCGAAGAGTACCGTGCTCTGATGGGCGATCTGCTGGAGAAGATCGTGCCCAGCGATGCTGCCGATTCCGTTTACGGGGACATGCGCGACAGCTTCCAGGCGGCGGCCGAGTCGCTGATGCGCAATCCTCCTCAGCTCTGGCAGACCCAGGCGCGGCTGATGCAGGACCAGTTCCAGCTGTGGCAGAACGGGATGCGCTCCATGGCCGGCGAGGAGGTCGAGCCGCTGGTGACGCCGCCCAAGGGCGACCGTCGCTTCAAGGACGACGCCTGGACCAGCGACCCCTACTACCTGGCGATCATGCAGCAGTACCTGCTGTTCTCCCGCACGGTCGAGGAACTGATCGAAGGCCTCGATTTGCCCACCGACCAGAAGCACCGGCTGAACTTCTATTCCCGTCAGATGGTTAACGCCATGGCGCCGACCAACTTCGTGTCCACCAACCCCGAGGTGATGCGCAAGACAATCGAGACCCGCGGTCAGAATCTGGTGGACGGGCTCGCCAGGCTGCGCGAGGACCTGGGCAACTCCGCCGAGGGTCTCAATGTCACCATGACCGACCGCAGCGCCTTCGAGGTCGGCCGCAACATCGCCGTGACGCCGGGCTCGGTGGTCTACGAGAACGAGCTGATCCAGCTGATCCAGTACACGCCGACCACCGAGGAGGTCTTCAAGACCCCGCTGCTGATTGTTCCGCCCTGGATCAACAAGTACTACATCCTCGATCTGCGCGAGGACAATTCGATGGTCAAGTGGCTGGTCGGCCAGGGCCACACCGTGTTCCTGATCTCCTGGCGCAACCCCGGTCCCGCGCAGCGCGACCTCACCTGGGCCGACTTCATGCAGCTCGGCCCCATCGACGCCATGGAGGCGATCGAGCAGGCCACCGGCGAGAAGTCCGTCAACATGCTGAGCTACTGCGTGGGCGGCACCCTGGCCGCTTCCACCGTGGCCTATCTGACCAGCACCCGCCGCGGGCGCAAGGTAAAGTCGGTCACCTACATGACCACCCTGCAGGACTTCCGCGATCCGGGCGAGATCGGTGTCTTCCTCTCCGAGCCCGTGCTGCAGGGCATCGAAGAGAAGATGGCGCGTGACGGCTATCTGGACGGCCGGGCCATGGCCTTCAGCTTCAACCTGCTGCGCGAGAACGACCTGTTCTGGTCGTTCTACATCAGCAACTACCTCAAGGGCGACGTGCCGACACCCTTCGATCTGCTCTACTGGAATACCGACGGCACCAACCTGCCGGCGGCCACCCACGGCTGGTACCTGCGCCACATGTACCTGGAGAATCGCCTGGTCGAACCCGGCGGTATCGAGCTGGACGGAGTCAAGATCGATCTGCGCAAGGTCTCCATCCCGAGCTATTTCCTCTCTACACGCGAGGATCACATCGCCAAGTGGAACAGCACGTACTACGGCGCGCTGCTGCCCAAGGGGCCGGTCAAGTTCGTGCTGGGCGGCTCCGGCCACATCGCCGGGGTGGTCAATCCGCCGAGCAAGAACAAGTACGGCTTCTGGACCAATGACGCCCTGCCCGAGACCCACGAGGAGTGGCTCGCCGGCGCCGAGCAGCACGATGGTTCCTGGTGGCCCCACTGGCAGGCGTGGATCACCGAGAACGGCTATGCCGACACCGAGAAGATGGTCCCGGCTCGCCAGCCGGGCGACGGCGAGCTCGATATTCTCGAACCGGCTCCCGGCCGCTACGTGAAGATGACCATCCCCGAGGTGCTGGACGAAATCCCGCCTTCCTCGGAAGCCTGAGGCGGCCGGGCTTCGCCCTGCGCTCTATGCCACAAGCCTGATGCTTGAAGAAGAACGCCCCCGCAGCGAGTGAGTTGCGGGGGCGTTTGCCATTGGGACCCTTGGAAGAGGCGGACTATTGCTGTCGCCCGGCTTAGGGCTTAGGGCTTGCGGCGCAGGCCGGGCAGCACCAGCAGTGCGGCAAGCAGCCAGGCGGGCCAGCTGCCGGTGCGGGTGAAGGGAGTGAGCCCGCGCATGGGGACCACTTCACCGGTGATGCTGGCCACTTCGAACTGGGGCGCGCGGGCGGTGATGCGGCCCCGGCTGTCGACGATCACGGTCACGCCGTTGCTGGTGGCGCGCATCAGATAGCGGCCGTTTTCCAGTGCGCGAAGCCGCGCCATCTGCAGATGCTGCAGGGGTCCGATGGACGCGCCGAACCAGGTGTCGTTGGAGACCGTCAACAGCAGCTCGCTGTCCCGGGCGCGCTCGGCCACCAGGTCGGCATAGATGATCTCGTAGCAGATGGCGTTGCCGATGGTGGTGCCGGCGACACGTATCGGTGTCTGGTCGGAGGGTCCCGGGGTCATGGCCGGCATCGGCAGATCGAAGAAGGCAATGGTGCCGGCCAGCAGGCTCTCCAGGGGCAGGTACTCGCCAAAGGGCACCAGATGTTCCTTGCGGTACTCGCCCTCGACCTCGCCGAGGCCGATCACGCTGTTGAAGTAGTTCCCCTCGATGTCGCGTTGGAGGATGCCGGTCAGCAGGGCGGTGCCGGGAGCGAGGTTGGACTGCACCCGCTCCAGGATCGGTCGCGCCTGATCCTCGAACATCGGCAGCGCCGCCTCGGGCCAGACGATGAGGTCGAGGTCATCGGGCTGGGCGCGGGTCAGTTCGCTGTAGATGTTGGCGGCCTCGCGCTGGCCCTCCGGGGTCCACTTGATCAGCTGGTCCAGGTTGCCCTGCAGCAGGGCGACGCGCAGTGGCTCGCCGGTGGGCTGGGTCCACTGCGTGGGCAGGATCAGCGGCACGAGCCACAGGACAGCGACGGGGGCCACGACCCACCAGCGTCGGGCCAGGAACTCCACCAGCAGGGTGCCGGTGAGCGCGGTGATCAGCGACAGCAGGTAGACGCCGCCGATGGGCGCCCAGGCGGCGAGCGGAGAGTCAACGTGGGCGCTGCCGAGCAGCAGCCAGGGGAAACCGGTAAACAGCCAGGTGCGCAGCCACTCGCCCAGCACCCAGGCGCCGGCAAACGAGAGGAAGGCCAGCCGCGGTCCGCAAAGGCGGCGATAGAGCCACAGGGTCACCGCCAGGAACAGCGCCATGCTGGCCACGAAGAGCGCGGTGAGAAATACCGCGAGGGGCACGCCGGTGTAGCCGTAGTCGTGGATCGATACGTAGACCCAGGAGGCACCGGAGCCGAACAGCCCCAGGCCATAGCACCAGCCGCGCAGGGCGGCCTGGCCGGGGGTCAGCGCATGAACGCCCAGGTAGATCAGCCCCACGGCCACCGGGCCGAGCCACCACAGCTCGAAGGGCGAGGCGGTGAGGGTGGTCAGCACGCCGGCCGCCAGGGCGAGCAGGCAACCGAGCAGGGGAGAGAAGCGAAGCTCAGACATCGTGACCTTCCGTGTCATGTTCTATTCGAGGGCCGGTTTTCAAGGACTCAGGCGTCGTCAGACCCTTCGCAAGGCTCGGCTTCCAGCAGGCGGATGCGGCGATTGTCGGCGTTGAGCACGATGAAGCGCCAGCCGCCAATCTCGGTGTGCTCGCCGCGCCCGGGCAGATGGCCCAGGCGCTGCATCACCAGGCCGCCGAGCGTATCGAACTCCTCATCGGAGAAGCGGGTGTCGAAGCGCTCATTGAAATCCTCGATGGGGGTCAGGGCGCGAATGGCGTAGCGGCCCTCGCCCAGTTCGCGGATATCCTCCTCATCGTCGGCGTCGTGCTCGTCCTCGATCTCGCCGACGATCTCCTCGAGGATATCCTCGATGGTCACGATGCCGGCGGTGCCGCCGTACTCGTCCACCACGATCGCCATGTGGTTATGGGTGTCCTGGAACTCCTTGAGCAGGCTGTTGAGCCGTTTGGACTCCGGCACAAACAGCGCGGTGCGAACCACTTCCTCGAGGCGGAAGGGGTGACCATTTTCCTGGCCGCCCTGGAGCAGCGGCAGCAGATCCTTGGCCAGCAGGATGCCCTTGACCTCGTCGAGGTTCTCGCCGATCACCGGATAGCGCGAGTGTCCGGCCTCGAGGATGATCGGCATGTACTCCTCAAGCGGCTGATCGAGGCCGATGGCGGTGACCTGAGAGCGGGGGATCAGCACCTCGCGCACCTGCTGGTCGCTGATCTTGAGGGCGCCCTCGATGATCATCATGGCGTCCTGCTCGAGCTTCAGGCGGCTGGCCGCCTGGCGCAGGAAGGCGAGCAACTCGTCACGGGAACTGGGCTCATCGCTTTCACCGGACAGGGCGTTGAACAGTTTCTCCAGCCAGGATCGGCCGCCCTGGCCGCTCGATCGATCTTCGCTCATGGGTGGGGTCTCTCGTCCTCGGTAGCGTCGTCGTCGCGGGCAGTGCTGCCGGCTTCACGGTAGGGGTCGTCGATGCCAAGGCCGGCGAGGATCTCTCGCTCCAGTGCCTCCATGGCCTCGGCCTCGTCATCCTCGATGTGGTCATGACCCAGCAGGTGCAGGGTGCCATGCACCACCATATGAGCGTAGTGATCGCGCCGGGCCTTGTCCTGTTCGGCGGCCTCTTCCTCCACCACCGGGTGGCAGATCACCAGGTCGCCGAGCAAGGGCAGTTCGACGCCGGGCGGGCACTCGAAGGGGAAGGAGAGCACGTTGGTGGGACAGTCTCGGCCGCGGTAGTCGCGGTTGAGCTGTCGGCTCTCCTCGGCGTCCACCAGGCGGACGGTCAGCTCGCTGTCGTCGGCCACCTCATGGTGGACCAGCACGGCGGTCACCCAGGCCTCGAGATCCTCCTGGGTCGGCAGGCCCTCGGCCTTGATGGCCACCTGACGATCGACCCGGGGGAGGCTCATGACTCGCCGCGTTCGCGGTCAAGACGTTCCTGACGTTCCTGGCGCTCGAGGCGCAGCGCCTCCCGCTCCAGATCCTTGGCTTCCTTGCGGGCGCGCTCGGCGACCTCCTGCCCGGCCTCGAAGTGATCGTAGGCTTCGATAATGCGCTGAACCAGCGGATGGCGCACCACGTCCTTGGCGGCGAAGTGGGTGGTGCCGATCCCCGGCGTCCCCTTGAGGACCTCCAGCACCTGGATCAGCCCCGAGGTCTGGCCGCGAGGCAGGTCGACCTGGGTCACATCGCCGGTGATGACCGCAGTGGAGCCGAAGCCGATGCGGGTCAGGAACATCTTCATCTGCTCCCGGGTGGTGTTCTGGCTCTCGTCGAGGATGATGAAGGCGTTGTTGAGGGTGCGCCCACGCATGTAGGCCAGCGGGGCGATCTCGATGACCTGGCGCTCGATCAGCTTGGCGACCTGCTCGAAGCCGATCATCTCGTAGAGGGCGTCATACAGCGGACGCAGGTAGGGATCGATCTTCTGAGCCAGGTCGCCGGGCAGGAAGCCGAGCTTCTCGCCGGCCTCGACCGCCGGGCGCACCAGCAGGATGCGACGCACCTCCTGCTGGTTGAGCGCCTCCACCGCGGCGGCCACGGCCAGATAGGTCTTGCCGGTGCCGGCCGGACCGATGCCGAAGTTGATATCGTGGGCGCGGATGCTCTGCACGTAGGTCTGCTGGTTGAGGCCCCGGGGCTTGATCAGGGTGCGCGGCGTGCGCAGCAGGACCTCGTCACCGCCCTCGCTCTCCTCGTCTTCCTCCAGGGCCTCGAGTCCGGACTCCTGCAGGAAGAGGTGCACCGTGTCCGGGTCGAGATCGCTGGCCTCGGTTTCGCGGTAGAGGTGCTCGAGGAGATTGGCCGCGGCCTTGACCCGATGGATGGGGCCCGCCAGCTGGAAGATATTGCCGCGGTTGCGCAGGGTGATGCCGAGGCGCGCTTCCACCAGCTTGAGATGCTCGTCGCGCTGGCCGCACAGGTTGGCCAGGCGGCGGGGGTCATTGGGCTCAAGATTGAGAGTGATGATGCGGTTGGCCGGAGTGGTTGGCTGGCTCAAGACTGGCGGATCCCGTGGATGATGTATTTAAGGCAGCTTACTGCCCCGGTGCGCGCCGGGGCAATGCAAAGAGGGCATCGCCGGCTCTGCCGACTCCGTCAGCGTCAGTAGAATGCCGGCGAGGCGAGTTCGCCACGCAGGGAGTTGGGCAGCGCCTCGGTGATCTCGACGTCGACGAAATAGCCGATCAGCTCGGTGGGGTTGGCGGCCCGGAAGTTGACCACCCGGTTGTTCTCGGTGCGACCGGAGAGCTGACCCGGATCCCGGGGTGAGAAGCCGGTGATCAGGATCCGCTGGATGGTGCCCACCATGCGCCGGCTGATCTGAGCCGCCTGCTGGTTGATGCGCTCCTGAAGGATCGCCAGGCGCTGCTTCTTCACCGCTTCCGGGGTGTCGTCCTCCAGGCCGGCCGCCGGGGTGCCGGGGCGGGCCGAGTAGACGAAGCTGAAGGAGTGGTCGAAGCCGATCTGGCCGATCAGGTCCATGGTGGCCGCGAAGTCGTCCTCGGTCTCGCCGGGGAAGCCGATGATGAAGTCGGATGAGAAGCTGATGTCGGGGCGCAGCGCGCGGATGCGCTCCATCTTCTCGATGTACTCCGCCGCGGTGTGGCCGCGCTTCATGGCGGAAAGGATGCGATCGGAGCCGGACTGCACCGGCAGGTGCAGGTGGCTGACCAGCTCGGGGATCTCGCCGAAGGCCTCGATCAGGCTATCGGTGAACTCCACCGGATGGGAGGTGGTGAAGCGGATGCGGTCGATGCCTTCCAGGGCCGCCACGCAGCCGATCAGCTCGGCCAGGTCGATCTCGTCGCCCAGCTGGTTGAGGCCGCGGTAGGCGTTGACGTTCTGCCCCAGCAGGTTGATCTCGCGTACGCCCTGATCGGCCAGGTGAATCACCTCGTCCATCACTGCCTCGAAGGGGCGCGAGACCTCTTCGCCGCGGGTGTAGGGCACCACGCAGAAGGTGCAGTACTTGGAGCAGCCCTCCATGATCGAGACGAAGGCGGTAGCGCCATCGGAGCTCGGCTTGGGCAGATGATCGAACTTCTCGATCTCCGGAAAGGTGACGTCAACCATGGAGATCTGGTTCTGCTGGCGGGCGTCTAGCATCGCGGGCACCCGGTGCAGGGTCTGGGGGCCGAACACCATGTCCACATGGGGCGCCCGCTTGCGCAGGGCCTCGCCTTCCTGGCTCGCCACGCAGCCGCCGACGCCGATCACCAGGTCGGGGTTGGCCTCCTTGAGCTTCTTCCAGCGTCCCAGCTGGTGAAACACCTTCTCCTGAGCCTTCTCCCGGATCGAGCAGGTATTGAGCAGGATGACGTCGGCTTCGCGCTCGTCGTCGGTGAGCTCGAGCCGGTGGGATTCGCCGAGCAGATCCGCCATGCGTGCGGAGTCGTACTCGTTCATCTGGCAGCCGTGCGTCTTGATGAAGAGTTTCTTCGCCATAAGAATAGGGTCGTGGCGCCAGGCGCCCGACGTCTGTCACCAGTGGATGAGGGGAGAATATCGTGAATTCGCGGCCGCGACGGGCCTGAAAAGTCGACTTGCATTATACGCGTCGCCCGGCGGCGGGGCCAGCATGGGCCGCCGGCTGCGGGATTGTGCTACGCTTGCGCCTCTTGTCGGAACACCGGTTCGAGGGACACTCAGCACCATGGCGGCAAAGCCTATCTATCGGGTGGTTTTCCACCAGCAGGAAGAAGTGTGGGAGCTCTACGCTCGCGAGATCTTCCAGAGCGACCTCTGGGGGTTCATCGAGGTCGAGGAGTTCGTTTTCGAGGACGCCTCTCGTCTGGTGGTGGACCCTTCGGCGGACAAGCTGAGGCTCACCTTCGAAGGCGTGATCCGCAGCTACCTGCCGCTCAACGCCATCGTGCGCATCGACGAAGTGGAGCGAGGAGGCACGCCGCGGGCGGTCAAGAGCGATGGCCGAGTGGCCGAGTTCCCGCGGCCCTTTTCGCCGCCGCCTCCCGCGGAGCGTTGAGGAACGTTGGTCACGAAATGATCAGCAAGGGCGCAGGGCAGGCGCCGCACCGCCGGTAGAGCTCTTTCCAGCGGTTGTCCCGTTACTTGTCCACAGGAGCTGTGGACAAGCTTCTGTGGAAAATGGCCGATACTTTCCGAGAGATCGGCCGTCTCATCGCCGCGTCGTCGGCAGGAAGCCGGCGCCGGGCACAGGTCGCGCCAGAGTGGAAATCCGCCAGCTATAGCCAGGACAACGGCATGACACGACACGACATCAGACGACTCAGCCTGGGCCTAGCCCTGGGGCTCCTTGCCCTGCCACTCCAGGCCCAGCAGAACGACGCGACCCACTGGGTCAGCGACTCCCTCACCACCTACGTGCGCAGCGGTCCCACCGACGGCTACCGCATCGTCGGCACCCTGACCGCCGGCGAGCCGGTGGAAAGGCTCGAGACCAGCGGAAACTACAGCCGGGTGCGAGATGCCGAGGGCAGCACGGTGTGGATTCTCTCCAGCGAGCTTCAGGACTCCCCCAGTGCTCAGGTGCGCGTACCGGAACTGGAGCAGCAGGTGGCCGAACTCTCCGCGGAGCTCGATGGCATCAACGAGCAGTGGGAGAGCCGCACCTCCGCCCAGCGCGAGGCCCTGGAGGTCCGGGAGGCGCGTATCGTTGAGCTCGAGGCGAACAATCAGGCCCTGGACGCCGAGTCCGAGCAGTCGCGACAGACCATTCGTCAGCTGCAGGCCCGACTGGACACCCAGGAGGAAGACCTGCTGATGCGCTACTTCATGTATGGCGGCGGGGTGGCCGGGGCGGGCCTGCTGGTGGGACTGATTGTTCCTCACCTGCCGCGACGCAAGCGCAAGCGCGATCGCTGGTTCTGAGGAGAGGGCGATGGCCAATGAGTGGCTGGAGCGCTGGCGTGAGGGACGCATCGGTTTCCATCGCGATCGCCCCCATCCGATGCTGGTGGCCCACTGGCCGGGCCTGAGGGTCAGGCCCGGCACCAAGGTGCTGGTGCCGCTATGCGGCAAGAGCCTGGACATGCGCTGGCTGGCCAGCGGCGACCATCCGGTGCTGGGCATCGAGCTGGCGCCGGAGGCCATCGAGCAGTTCGTGGCCGAGGGGCAGGGCGTCGTTACCCGCTACCATCAGGCGGGATTCCAGATATGCCGCCAGGGTAATGTGGAGCTGTGGCAGGGGGACTTCTTCCACTTCCATATCGAGCAGGCGGCGGAGATCGGGGCCTTCTATGATCGCGCCTCGCTGATCGCCTTTCCGCCGGCTACCCGCCAGCGATATGCCTTTCACCTGGCCCAGCTCGTGCCGCCTGGCAGCCGCGGTCTGCTGATCAGCCTCGAGCGTGAACCGGGCGATGCGGGTGGGCCTCCCTTCAGCGTGTCGAATGGGGAGGTGCATGAGCTGTTCGAGCCCAACTTCCGGGTCAGCCTGCTTGCGCAGGGCGAGCCGGAGGCGGGCAGCGGCTTTCGCGAGAGCGCCTGGGCGCTGGTGCGCCGCGGGCCGCTGGAGTAGCGGCAGGCGTTACATCCAGATGCAACGAGGGCGCCCGGTGGGCGCCCTCGTTGCGTTGGCGTGTTCGAACGTGGCCGATCGCTTACCGCGCCAGCAGCTGGCCCAGCTCCGGGTCCCGGAAGGCACGGTCGAGGCCGTCGGAGAGCAGGTCGTTGATCATGCGGGCGTTGGTGTCGCGATCCGGACGCACGGCAAAGCTCTGGGTGCGTCGAGAGGTATAGGTGCCGGTGTAGGTGTTGCCGCTGTTGACCGCCTCGGCGATGAGCACCGACTCCAGGCGTGCCTCGTCGATTACCGGCCGGCTCTGGCCGCGCTCGTATCCCAGGTGCTCCAGGGTGAGGGTCAGGCTGGGGCGCCCCGGTGCATTCTCGGAAGTGGGGCTGAAGCCCATGTCGCGCACTGCGCGCTCCGCTTCGCGCTGCAGGTGCGGCACCAGCTCGTGGGCGTTTACCGTGATGGTGGCCGTCGACATGGCGCTGCCGGTGCGGGTGCCGATCACTTCGCTGTCGCGGCCGTCGACGGCTATTACGGTGACCGCCTGGCCGCTGCCGGTGACCGGCACCTCGGCGCTGCGCTGGGGGTTGAGCTGCAGATAGTGGGGGCTGGCACAGGCGGCGAGCAGTCCGGCGGTCAGCAGTCCCGCGCAGAGTCGAAGCAGGAGGCTGGGGAGGGTGCGGTGACGCTGCATGGGGGATCTCTCTGGGCGACGAAGTCAGGCATACGAGAAGCATTATATCCCTTAGCGCCAGGCCTCGGAATTGCTCGGGCAGGGGCTGTGCCTCAACGGTACACTGAAGGGATGGCCGCATGACGACTTCTGTTTGCTGGTTCAGCCCGTTGGAGAAGAGCGATGATCCGTCCCGCCGTCCCCCAGGAGATTCCGCAGCTGGCCGATATCTGGCTGCGCGCCTCGCGTCGGGCCCACGACTTCATCCCCGCAGCCTACTGGGAGGCGCACCTCGATGCCATGGCCGACGAGCGTCTGCCCGACGCCGACGAGCTGCTGGTGCTGGAGGTGGAGGGGCGTGTGATCGGTTTTGCCGCCCTCAACGGTGAGCATCTCGAGGCGCTGTTCGTCGACCCGGAGTTGCAGAGCTACGGTCACGGCTCACGCCTGATGGCCCACGCCATGGCTCATCATCCACGGCTGTCCCTGTGTGTCTTCTCCCGCAACGTGCGCGCCGTCTCCTTCTACCGGCGCCTGGGCTTTCAGGTGGTCGAGGAGCGTCTCGAACCGTCCACCGGCGAAGCGGAGACCCTGATGGTCTGGCAGCCGTGAACCCCATGATCTGGGCGTCTGATCAGCCGCGCGAGCCAAAAATCACGTGCGGCTGAACCGGTAGCGTAGCCTGGGCAGCGAGCGGGCAACCGGCGGTAGGCGGGTCGCCATTATGAGCGCCGCCAGAACGGCATACATCACCCACTCGCTCAGGTCTGCCCGTACCACCCAGAAGAAGTGCAGCAGAACCAGCCCGAGGATGGGGTAAGAGAGCCTGTGCAGCGGCTTCCAGCGCTTGCCCAGTCGCCGCATCGCCCAGCGATTGGACGTGGCACCCAGCACGGCAAGGCCAATCAACGCCAGCGTGCCGACGATAATGTAGGGCCGCTTCACCAGCTCGCTAGCCAGCAGCGACCAGTCAAGCCCCAGAATGAACAGAGCGTAGCTGGCCATGTGCAGGGTGGCGTAGGCGAGTGTCCAGAGGCCAAGCTGCCGCCGGATCAGTGCAAAGCCCTTCCAGCGCGTAAGCTTGGTCAACGGCGTCAGGCTCAGGGTGAGTAGCAGCATCCAGAGCGCGCCAATGCCGATATTCAGCAGCAGGTAGCGACCCGGCTCGGGGCCGGCGGCATTGACGGCAACTTGCCACCCCCACACCAACAGCGGTGTGAGCGCCGCCAGGAATACGCCTACCCGCCAGAGCAACCATAAGCGCTGCGCTGGCATCAGTAATTTGTCCTCAAATCCAACCCCGCATACAGTTCGGCGACGTCGTCGGCGTAACCGTTGAACATCAGCGTATCCATGGTGTTGGGTCGGAAGAGGCTGTTGGGCAATCGACGCTCCGTGGCTTGGCTCCAGCGGGGGTGGTCGACCTGGGGGTTTACATTGGCGTAGAAGCCGTACTCATTGGGGGCGATGAGCTGCCAGGAATTGACCGGTTGCTCTTCTACCAGAGAGATCCGCACGATCGACTTGATGCTCTTGAAGCCGTATTTCCAGGGCACCACCAGGCGAAGGGGAGCACCGTTCTGATTGGGCAGTTCACGACCATACATGCCCATGGCGAGCAGTGTCAGAGGGTGCATGGCTTCGTCCATGCGCAGACCTTCCACGTAGGGCCAATCGATCAGCGAGAATGATGAGCGCTGCCCCGGCATCTGTTCCGGGTCGACGAGGGTTTCAAAGCGGACGTAGTTGGCCTTGCTGGTGGGCTCGGCGCGCTTGATCACCTCTGCCAGGGGCATGCCCAGCCAGGGAATGACCATCGACCAGGCCTCCACACAGCGCAGGCGGTAGATGCGCTCCTCGAACTGCGATGGCCTGGCGATGTCCTCGAGAGAAAAACGGCCCCCGTTGTTGACCTCGCCATCCACCACCACACTCCAGGGCTCGGTCTTCAAACTGCCTGCACGGCGTGCAGGATCCGTCTTGCCAGAGCCAAACTCGTAGAAGTTGTTGTAGCCGCTGGCGTCATCGAAGGGGGTCAGCGAGTCTTTTTCGGGGTCGCGCGGGGTGACGGCTTTCCACTCGGTTGCGCTGATCTTTTCCTTCAGCCATGCCGGGGCGTTGCCCTCGGGGACATCCGAGTAGTCGGCATTGGCACGCACGCTGCCGGAAATGGCAAGCCCCGCGCCCAACCCCGCGACACCACCCATGAACCGTCTGCGCGAGAGGTAGATTGACTCCGGCGTTACGTCGGATTCGCGCAAGTCGCTCGGTTTGGCGATCTTGATCAACATCTGGTATCTCCTGCTGGAGAGAAATGCTCCGGATGATGAGAGAGACCGCCGTATATCCAGCAAAGTTCACCGATGTGTCCCGGGCCCGGTCCGGGCCATTCCTGGATGACGTTTCCAACGAGCCCGGTGGTCGGCTGTGGTCCGTCGGCAGCGCTGAGACGCCCTCAGGCCGCGTCGGCGGTGGCCATTACCGCTCGCTCGGGTTGGCCGGCGGGAAATCGGTGCCAGCGGCGCGGCACGGCAAATAGCCGCTGACCGCGACGCAGATCGAGCTGCTCGTAGTCGGCGTGGCGCACCGTGGCCAGCCAGGGCTCCCCCAGCCAGTCCGCCTCGAGTTCCACACGCACCTCGGCTCCCACCGGGGAGATCGCGGTAACGGTCACCGGCAGCCGTGCCTCCGCCGTCGGCGTCTGTGCCAGGCGCACCTCGTGGGGACGCAGCAGCAGCTCCTCGGTGCCGTCCGGCAGTTCCACCGAGAGGCGTGCCTCGCCGCAGGTCAGCACCCCGTCGCGTACCTCGCCCTCCAGATGGTTCACGTCCCCCAGGAACTCGAAGACGAAGCGATTGGCCGGGGCCCGGTAGACCGCATCCGGCGTGTCGATCTGCTCGATGCGCCCGTTGCTCATCACTGCCACGCGATCGGAGAGCTCCAGGGCCTCCTCCTGGTCGTGGGTCACGAAAATGCTGGTGAAGCCCAGCTCGTCGTGCAGGTGGCGCAGCCAGCGGCGCAGGTCCTGCCGCACCTTGGCGTCCAGGGCGCCGAAGGGTTCGTCGAGCAGCAGCACATCGGGACGCAGTGCCAGGGCGCGCGCCAGCGAGACGCGCTGCTGCTGACCGCCGGAGAGCTGGGCCGGGTAGCGGTTGGCGAGCTGCTCGAGCTGCACCATCTCCAGCAGGCGGTGCACCCGGGCGCGGATCTCCCCGCTGGTGGGACGATGCTTGCGCGGCATCACGGTGAGCCCGAAGGCCACGTTGTCAAACACCGTCATGTGGCGAAACAGGGCATAGTGCTGGAAGACGAAACCGACGCGCCGGTCGCGCACGTGCACGTCGGTGACGTCGCGGTCGCCGAAGCGTATTCGCGCGCCGCTGTCCGGATCGGCGCTCTCCAACCCGGCGACGATCCGCAGCAGGGTGGTCTTGCCGGAGCCGGAGGGGCCGAGCAGACCGATCAGCTCGCCGTCGTGGATATCGAGATTTACCGGCTCCAGTGCCCGGGTGCGCTGACGCCCGACGTCAAAGTGCTTGCCGATGTTGTGCAGGCTAATACTCATGCGTGAGCCTCCTGGCGCGCGGCGCGCCATTCCAGTCCGGCCTTGGCGGCCAGGGTGAGCAGGGCGATCAGGGCCAGCAGAGCGGCGCTGGCGAAGGCCCCCACGGTGTTGTAGTCCTGGTATAGCTGCTCCAGGTGCAGCGGCAGGGTGTTGGTCTGGCCGCGGATGGCCCCCGAGACCACCGAGACGGCGCCGAACTCGCCCACCGCCCGTGCGTTGGTGAGGATCACCCCATAGAGCAGCGCCCAGCGGATATTGGGCAGGGTCACCCGACGAAAGATCGTCCAGCCTGGCGCGCCGAGGGTCACGGCGGCTTCCTCTTCCCGGGACCCCTGCGCCTGCATCAGCGGGATCAGCTCCCGGGCGACGAAGGGGCAGGTGACGAAGATGGTCACCATCAGGATCCCCGGCCAGGCGAACATCAGCTGGATGTCGTGGCCGTCTAGCAAGCCGCCCAGCCAGCCGTTGCGGCCATAGAGCAACAGATAGATCAGACCCGCCACCACCGGTGAAACCGCGAAGGGAATGTCGATCAGGGTCTGCAGCACGCGCCGGCCCGGGAACTGGAAGCGGGTCACCAGCCAGGCCAGTGCCACGCCGAATACCAGGCAGACGGGAATGGTCAGCACGGTGATGAACAGGGTCAGGCCGATGGCCGCCACGGTGTATTCGTTGCTGACGTTGGTCCAGAAGACCGCCATGCCCTGGGCGAAGGCCTGGGCGAAGATCGCCACCAGCGGCAGCAGCAGAAAGAGTGCCGACAGCGCCACGGCGGCGAGGATCAGGCCCCGGCGCACCGCCGGGGCATCACCGATACGTTGCATCAGCCGCCTCCTCCATGCAGGCGCTTGATGAAGCGCCCCTGCCAGATGTTGATGGCCAGCAGTAGTGCCAGTGAGACGAACAGCACCACCGAGGCGATGGCCGAGGCGCCGGCATAGTCGTACTCCTGCAGGCGCACGAAGATCATCAGCGCGGTGATCTCGGTCTCGTAGGGCATGTTGCCGGCGATGAAGATGATCGCCCCGAACTCTCCCAGCGAGCGCACGAAGGCAAGGCCCGTGCCGGTCACCAGAGCCGGCCAGAGGTGGGGGAGGATCACCCGGCGGAAGGCGGTGCCGTCGTTGGCCCCCAGGGTCAGCGCGGCCTCGTCCACCTCCACCGGCAGGTCCTCGAGCACCGGCTGCACCGTACGCACCACGAAGGGAATGCTGGTGAAGGCCATGGCCAGGGCAATACCCACCCAGGTGTAGGCCACCTGCAGTCCCAGCGGCTCCAACAGCCGACCCATCCAGCCGTTGCTGGAGTAGAGGGTGGCGAGGGTGATGCCGGCCACCGCCGTGGGCAGAGCGAAGGGCAGGTCCATCAGCGCATCGAGCAGGCGCTTGCCGGGAAACTCGTAGCGCACCAGCACCCAGGCCAGCAGCAACCCGAAGGCACCGTTGACCAACGCCGCCACGGCGGCGGCGCCGATGGTGACCGTGTAGCTGGCCACCACCCGGCCGTCGCTGATGATCGCCCAGTACTCGGCCAGGCTGAGCCCGGCCAGCTGGCCGAACAGGCCGGTCATCGGCAGCAGCAGCACCAGCGAGATGAACAGCAGGCTCACCCCCAGGGATAGGCCGAACCCCGGCAGCACCCGCTTGGGGGCGCTGCCGATGGCGAAGGGGAGGGCGCGGGTGCTCATGGGTGTGACTCGTCTCCTCGTGGGGCTCAGCGGCGCTGCAGCTGGTCGAGCAGGCCGCCGCTCCCGAAGTGGGTCTCCATGGCCTCATCCCAGCCGCCGAAGATATCCTCGACGCGCAGTAGCTCGGTCTCGGGGAAGAGATCGGCGAACTCCTCGACCACCGCCTCGTGGTGGACGCGGTAGTTGAATCCGGCCAGGGTGCGCTGGGCCTCCTCGCTGTAGAGGTACTCCACGTAGGCCTGAGCCAGGTCGAGGGTGCCGTTGCGCTCGGCGTTGGGCTCGACCACCGCCACCGGGAATTCGGCCAGGATGCTGATCGGCGGCACGATCACCTCATAGTCGTCGCTGCCGTACTCCCCGCGGATGTTGTTGACCTCGGACTCGAAGCTGATCAGCACATCGCCCAGGCCGCGCTCGATGAAGCTGGTGGTGGCGCCGCGGCCGCCGGTGTCGAACACCGTCACGTTGCGCAGGAAGGTGCGCATGAAGTCCCGGATCTGCTCCTCGTCGCCGTCGAAATGCTGGTCGGCGAAGCCCCAGGCGGCCAGATAGGTGTAACGGCCGTTGCCGGAGGTCTTGGGGTTGGGGAAGACCAGGCGCACGTCCTCACGGGCCAGATCGTCCCAGCTCTCGATGCCCTTGGGGTTGTCCTTGCGGACAAGGAAGGCGGTGGTGGAGTAGTAGGGCGAGGCGTTGTTGTCGAATGCCTGCTGCCACTCCTCGGCGACCAGGCCTTCGTCGGCCAGGACCTGGACGTCGGTGACCTGGTTGTAGGTCACCACGTCGGCGCGCAGCCCCTGCATGATGGCCCGAGCCTGGGCGGAGGAGCCGCCGTGGGACTGGCTGACGGCCACCTCCTCGCCCTGGCTCTCCTGCCAGTGGGCGATGAACTCGGGATTGATCGCCGAAAACAGCTCGCGGGCAATATCGTAGGAGGAGTTGAGCAGCTCGCGCTCGGCCGCCTGGACCGGGCCGGCCAGACCGGCGCCCAGGGCGATGGCAAGCAGTGAACGCTGGAAGAGAGGACGCAGGGTCATGGGGGTTGCTCCGGAAATCGTTGTCAATGCCGAGAGGTTAAGTGCGGTCAATAGTAATTACAACGGTATTTTTTATTCTATTTTGGACTATGCCTGTGCGAAGGCGCCGCCGTCCCCCACGCTGCCGTCGTGCTGCGGCTCTGCTAGAATGCGCTCTCTCTGCAAGCGACCGCCTGGACCCTCCCATGACCGATGCGACCCGCGACTTCCTGATCGCTCCCTCGATCCTCTCTGCAGATTTCGCGCGCCTGGGCGCCGAGGTCGACGACGTGCTGGCCTCCGGTGCCGATATCGTGCACTTCGACGTAATGGACAATCACTACGTGCCCAACCTGACCATCGGGCCCATGGTCTGCAAGGCGCTGCGCAAGCATGGTGTCACCGCTCCCATCGACGTGCACCTGATGGTCAAGCCGGTGGATCGGCTGATCGGTGACTTCATCGATGCCGGAGCCAGCATCATCACCTTCCATCCCGAGGCCTCGGACCACGTCGACCGTTCCCTGCAGCTGATCCGCGACGGCGGATGCCAGTCGGGCCTGGTGTTCAACCCGGCCACCCCGCTGTCGCATCTCGACTACGTGATGGACAAGGTCGACATGGTGTTGCTGATGAGCGTCAACCCCGGCTTCGGCGGTCAGTCGTTTCTGCCCGGCACCCTGGACAAGCTGCGCGAGGCGCGCCGACGCATCGACGCCTCCGGCCGCGACATTCGCCTGGAGATCGACGGCGGGGTCAAGGTGGACAACATCGCCGAGATCGCCCGTGCCGGGGCCGATACCTTCGTGGCCGGCTCGGCGATCTTCAAGGCCCGCAACGCCGCCGACCCGCATCGTTACGACGGCGTGATCCGCGACTTCCGCGCCCAACTGGCCGGGGTGCGCTGACGCCGTGAACGAACCTCGTCCCGAGGCTGCACTGCCGATCTGGCACCTTTACCTGCTGGAGACGGCAGGTGGCGCCCTCTATACCGGTATCACCACCGACGTCGAGCGACGCCTGACCGAGCACGCCACCGGCCGCGGTGCCAAGGCGCTGCGCGGCAAGGGGCCGCTGCGCCTGCGCCACCGGGAACCGGTGGGCAGCCAAGGTGAGGCACTGCGCCTCGAGGCCGAGATCAAGCGGCTATCCGCCGTGCGCAAGCGGGCCTGGTTGGCGACACGCCAGACCGTGGTAGGCGATCAAGGACAGCAAGGAGAAAGCATGCACCCCCTTCTCGTCGACATCGAACTGGTGGCCTTCGATCTGGACGGCACCCTGATCGATTCGGTGCCCGACCTGGCCCTGGCCGTGGACGCCGCCCTGGTCGATCTTGGCCTGCCCGCCGCCGGCGAGGCGAGGGTGCGCGACTGGGTCGGCAACGGCTCGCTCAAGCTGATGGAGCGGGCTTTGAAGCACGCTGCAGATGGCGGTAACGGCGAGGCTTGTACCAGCGAGGCGCCGGGGACCGATCACAGAGGGGGTCCTATGCCAGGGATGGCATCGGTAGCGCCCAGGGAGGGGTTCACAGCGCCCCCTCGGAGATCGGTTGCCGGAAAAGCCTCGCTTGGAACCAATGGTCAGGTCGAAGAGGCGTTACTAGAGCGCGCCCACACCGCTTTTCTCGAGCACTATGGCCGCGACCCCGGTGCCCATACCCGGCTCTATCCCGGCGCGCGGGAGTGCCTTGATGCCCTGCGCGAGCGCGGCCTGCCGCTGGCCTTGGTCACCAACAAGCCTCATGCCTTCATTGCCCCGCTGCTGGAGGGGTTGGGGCTTGGCAAGC
>Ga0207421_10000368_pt1 | contig 57742 bp, 50 predicted proteins | sample SodLakKL_010_SED_4_FD_187542 | JGI IMG/M metagenome (GOLD analysis project Ga0207421, IMG submission 187542) | Alkaline sediment microbial communities from Lake Tanatar, Kulunda Steppe, Russia - 8KL_010_SED (SPAdes) (version 2) | ecosystem: Environmental > Aquatic > Non-marine Saline and...
ACCAGCAGGTTGATCAGCGCCAGCGGCAGCAGGAAGCGCCAGGCAAAACGCAGCAGCTGATCGTAGCGGAAGCGCGGCAGCGACCAGCGCACCAGGATCAGGAAACCGCACATCAGGAAGACCTTCACCCAGAAGGTGGTGATCTGCAGCAGCACGACCACCACATGGGGCAGCGCGACCTCGATGCCACCCGGTAACAGAAGGCCCGCGTCGTTCATGTACGGCAGGTTATAGCCGCCAAGGAACAGCGTGGTGAACAGCGCGGCGATGATCGCGATGTGGATGAACTCCGCGAACATGAACAGGCCCATCTTCATCGCGCTGTATTCGGTGAAGTAGCCGGCGATCAGCTCCGACTCCGCCTCCGGCAGGTCGAAGGGGATTCGCTGGTTTTCGGCCTGCGCTGCAACCAGGAACAGGATCGCCGCGAAAGGCTGCAGGAAAATCCCCCAGGCGGGCAGGAAGCCGAACAACAGTTCCGACTGCTGCTCGACGATGCTGACCAGGTTCACCGTACCGTAGATCAGGATCAGGCCGATCACCGTCAGCCCGACCACCAGCTCGTAGGAGATCATCTGCGAGCCCGCGCGCACCGCACCCAGCAGCGAGAACTTGTTGTTCGACGACCAGCCGGCCAGCATCGCGCCAATCACCGCGATGCCGCCGAGCGCGAACACGACCAGCAGGCCGGCGTCCAGCGGTGCCACCTGCATCGCGTAGCTGCGGTCACCGAACCACTCCGACGGCCCCTCGAACCAGCCGAAGAAGGTGCCCGGCACGAATTCGCCGCCGAACGGGATCACCGCAAAGACCGCGAGCACCGGCACGAACGCGAACCAGGGCGCGAGCGCATAGGCGACCCGGTCGTAGGAGTTCGGCTTCCAGTCCTCCTTCAACAGCATCTTGAGGCCGTCGGCAAGCCCGTGGAACAGGCCCCACCACACCAGCTTCACCTGCGTGAACGGAATCCGCAGGTAGGCGCGGTTCGCGCCGATGCGGTCCGACATGATCGCACTCTGCTTGCGCTCGACCCAGGTCAGGATCAGCCCGACGGTCATCAGCATCAGCACCGCGTAGACGATGAAAGTGCCGTGCACCACGAGGTCCTGGATCATCCGCGACCCCAGGCGCCGGGCGCGGCGAGCAGCGGGAAGAGGGTCTCGGCGTCGATCACCCCCTCCGGGCGCGACTGGCAAGGCTCGAAGGCACTGACCACACCCTCGAAGTTCGTGTAGTGCCCGCGCCGCTCGGTCTGGATGCTGAGCGGGATGAAGACGTCGGCATGCCCGACCTCCGGCAACAGCCAGGACCCGAGCAACACGATCTTCGCGCCGCGCGGAAGTCGGGCGAAGTCCACGCCCTCGCCCCAGACCAGCACCAGATCGGCATCCTCGGGAATCTCCGGTACGTCGCTGCCGAACAGCGCCTGTGCGCCACGGGTATTGGGGTTCTTGTCGGCGCGGATCAGGAATTCGTCCTCGACCACCTCGCCCTCCTCCGGCAGCTGGTCGGCCTTCACGAAGCTGGTGAAGTTGTCACCCAGCGCACTGCGGAAGGCACGGAGTTCCTCGTTCGACGCCCAGCTCGACACCAGGGCGACCTTCCGGGTGGACGCCGCGATCAGCGCGCGCGTCGCCTCGATCGCCTCCATCATCGTGACCCCGGCACCCTTCAGCAGCGCCTGCTGCGCCCGCGGACGTTCCAGGATCTCGCCGAGATCCCGGCCCCGGTTGCAGATCCAAGGCCCGTTCACGCGCGGATTCTCGAGCGGCGTCACGCGCAGGATCCGCGTGTTCTGCGCAGGGTCCAGGCCCTTCAGGCGCCACTCGGGCTTGCGGTGCCACAACTGCACGTTGCACCCCCGCGCGCACCGGGGACAGACCGACGGCGTGGGTTCGAGGTACCAGACACGGGCCTGGTGAAGAAACGAACGCGACAGCAGCGCCCCCACCGGACAGATGTCGATCACGTTGTCCGAATAGGGATCGTCGTCCAGCGTCCGGTCCTCCGCCGGGCGAACCAGCGCGGAATCCCCGCGGTACTCGATGCCCAGCACATTGGACTTCGACACCTCGCGAGTGAAACGCACACAGCGCGAACAGAGAATGCAGCGTTCGTTGTCCAGGAGGATGCGGCTCGACAGCGGGTAGAACTTGGTGCCCTTCTGCTTCGGTTCGCGCGAAAGTGCGGGCTCGCCGTTGTAGGCGTAGTGATAGTCCTGCAACGCGCACTCGCCCGCCTTGTCGCAGATCCCGCAGTCCACCGGATGGTTCAGCAGAATGAACTGCAGCATCGCCTTGCGCTGGGCGCGCACCGTCTCGGTGTCGGTCTCGATCCGCATGCCGTCCACCACCGGCATGTTGCATGCGATGCCGACCCCGCGCCCCTCCTGTTCGACCAGGCACACGCGGCAGTTGCCGACGACCGAGAGCTCCGGGTGCCAGCAGAAGTGGGGCACGTAGAACCCGTTTGCCAGTGCCGCCTGCAGCACCGTGCCGTGCTCGCCGGTGTCCACCGCCTCGCCGTTGATGAAGATCACCGGCACTCGAGGTTCCCCCCGAACTTCGAATTTCCGTGTTCGATGTAGTAATCGAATTCGTCGCGGAAGTTGTCGAGCATCGCAATCGCCGCGTAACCGGCGGCGTCACCGAGACCGCAGATGGTGGTGCCGTCGTTGAAACGGGCGATGTGATACAGGGTGCCGATGTCCTCGGGACGCCCCTCCCCGGCCACGATGCGGTCGATGATGCGGTGCATCCAGCCGGTACCCTCGCGACAGGGCGTGCACTGCCCGCAGGACTCGTGGCGGTAGAAGCGCAGCATGATCTGCAGCAGGCGCACCATGCAGGTTCCCTCCGCGATCACGATCATCCCGCCGGATCCAAGGGACGAGCCGGCTGCGCGCAGCACCTCGTGATCGAGCGTCATGCCCTCGACTTCGCCGGGGGTCAGCACCTTTGCGTCCATGCCGGTCATTACCTGGGAGGAGATGCCGCCGGGGATCACCGCCTTCAGCGCCTTGTTGCAGAGCAGCCCCCCGCAGTCCTCGTGCAGGAACTTCGACCAGGAATACCCCAGTTCCACCTCGTAAACACCCGGATAGCGAATGTGCCCGGAGATCGAGATCAGGCGCGTGCCCGGGCTTTTCTCGGTGCCGATCTCGCGGAAGGCCTGCGCTCCGTTGCGGATAATCCACGCGACGCTGGCAATGGTCTCGACGTTGTTCACCACCGTCGGTGCCTGGTAGAGGCCGCGGACCGTCATGCGCGGCGGGCGATTGCGCGGCCAGGCGCGGGTTCCCTCGATGGACCCCAGCAGCGACGAGGCCTCGCCGCACACGTAGGCGCCCGCCCCGCGAAAGACGAACAGATCGCACGAGAACCCGCTGCCCAGGATGTTCTCGCCGAACAGCCCCTCGGCGTAGGCTTCCTCCACCGCTGCGTCGAGCCGGCGCCAGGGCTGGTCGTACTCGCCGCGGATGTACACGAAAGCATGGCGGACGCCGAGCGCGTAGCTGCCGAGCAGCATGGACTCCAGCAGCGCATGCGGGTCGTGCTCGAGGACCCAGCGATCCTTGAAGGTGCCCGGTTCGCCCTCGTCGGCGTTCGCGATCAGGTAGTGCGGCTGGCCGTCGTGCGGGTCGATCCCCTGCCACTTGCGACCGGCAGGGAAGGCGGCGCCGCCCCGCCCCTGGATACCCGAGTCGACGATCTCCTGCGTCACGTCCTCGGGCTGCATCGTCTTCAGCGCCCTGGCCAGCGCCTCGTAGCCGCCGCGGGCGCGGTAGGCGGCCAGCGTGTGCGAATCCGGGGTGACCGCGAAGTCCATCAATACCTTGCGACCGGTCATCTCAGTCCAGCCTCTCGAGCAATGCGTCCAGACCCGCAGGGTCCACGTTCTCGTGATAGGCCTCGTTCACCATCACCACCGGTGCGGTGCCGCAGGAACCCAGGCATTCGACGGTCGACAGCGTGAAGCGCCGATCCGGCGTCGTCTCGCCGGGCTGAATCCCGAGCTTCCCGCTCAGGTGATCGAGCAGGCGCTCGGCGCCACGCATCGAACAGGACACGTTGTGACAGACCTGCAGGTGCCAGCGGCCAATGGGCTCGCGACGGAGCATGCCGTAGAACGAAAGCACCTCTTCGATCTGGATGCGCGGGACACCGAGATAGGCGACCAGGCCGTCGATGTCTTCATCGGCGATGTAGCCCCGGTCCTCCTGAATGCGCCGGAGGCACGGCAGCAGCAGGGTTGCGTCGTGGCCGGGCGGCAGCCGCGTCTTCAGCCGTTCGAATTCCGGGATCAGGTGCTTCACCGGTCGCACTCCCCGCCGATCATGTTCACGGTGCCGAAGGTCGAGACGACGTCGGCGAGCTGGTAGCCCTCCAGCAGTTTGTGCAGCCCGCCCATGTGGACGAAGCTCGGAGCGCGCACGTGCACCCGGTGCGGGGTGCCGGTGCCGTCGCTCACGAGATAGAAGCCGAGTTCGCCGTTCGCGGCCTCGTGTGCCCGGTAGACCTCGCCCGCGGGCACCTGCGGCCCGTCGATCACCAGCTTGAAGTGGTTGATCAGCGACTCGATTTCCGTGTACACGCTCTGTTTGTCCGGGAAGGTACAGCGGCGGTCGTCAACGTTGATCGGCCCCTTCGGCAGCATCTGCATCAGCTGGCGGATCATGTGCACGGACTCGTCCATCTCGCGCATCCGCACGTAGTACCGGTCGTAGTTGTCGCCGTTGATGCCCACCGGCACCTCGAAATCGAGCTCGGAATACGCGAGATACGGCGTGTCCCGGCGCAGGTCGCGCGCCGCGCCGGTGGAGCGCAGGATCGGGCCGGTGAAGCCCCAGTGGACCGCCTGTTCGGTCGAGATCACGCCGACATCGCGGGTGCGGTCGATGAAGATGCGGTTGCGGTCCATCAGCCCGTGGATGCGGCCAACGTATTCCTCGTATTCGTCGAGGATCTCTTCCAGGCGCTCGAGCCACCCCTCCGGCAGGTCGTGGGCGAGACCGCCGATCCGTCCGTAGCTGTAGGTGACCCGCGCGCCGGTCAGGTCCGCAAGGTGCTCGTAGATCCAGTCGCGGATGGTCATCAGATACAGGAAGGCCGTCATCGCGCCAAGCTCCATCACCGACGCGGCGATGCAGGTCATGTGATCGGCGATCCGCGAGTACTCGGAAAGCAGCGTGCGCAGGTACCGCGTGCGCGGCGTGATCTCGACGTCCATCAGCGTCTCGACCGCGTCGCAGTAGGCGAAGTTGTTGATCAGCGCCGAGCAGTAGTTCAGGCGGTCCACGAAGGGGATCAGCGTGTGCCAGGTATGCGCCTCGCATTCCTTTTCAAAGCCCCGGTGCAGGTACCCGCAGTGCACGTCGGCCCGCACCACTCTCTCGCCGTTCAGTTCGGCGATGATCTGCAGCGTGCCGTGCGTCGCCGGGTGCGACGGCCCGATGTTCACGATCACGCCATCCTCGGTGGACGGCCGGTCGAAGGCCGGACGCACCGGGTTCGGCAGGGTCTCGTCGGTTTCGCGCATTGTCATCGCACCCGGATCACTCGCGGTACCTCACCAGCGGCTGCTCGCGCTCCTTCGGGTAGTCCTTCCGCAGCGGGTGCCCCTCGAAGCCCTCGTAGAGCAGGATCGGGCGCAGGTCGTCGTTGCCGCGGAAACCGATGCCGAGCATTTCGTGGCACTCCCGTTCCATGTACGCAGCGGCGCCGAAGAGCGGCACCAGCGTGTCCACCACCGGATCGTTCCCGGGGACCGCCGTCTTCAGCCGTACCCGCACGTGGTCGCGGGTCGAATACAGGTGATAGACCACGTCGAATCGCGGGTCGCGGTCCGGCCAGTCCACTGCGGTCACGTCCAGGAACAGATCGAAGCCGAACTCTTCTTTCAGCAGTGTCGCGGTATCCCGCAGGGCCTCGCGCGGAATCTGCACCGCAAGCAGGCCGTGGGCGAAGACGGCTTCGCGCCCCTCGTCCGCAAGCCGCGCGCGTAGCCGTTCGAGAAGATCGGCAGGCATGCCTAGAACCGGTCGCTGACAATCGGGTGGCTGGATCCGGCGATCTTTTCCTGCAGCTGCATGATCCCGTCGATCACCGATTCCGGCCGCGGTGGGCAGCCGGGAATGTACACGTCCACGGGTATGATCTTGTCGATGCCCTGCAGCGCCGCATAGTTCTGGTAGAACCCGCCGCTGGTTGCACAGACCCCGAAGGCCATCACCCACTTCGGCTCGCACATCTGCTCGTAGACCCGTCGCAGGACCGGTGCCTGCTTGTGCGTGATCGTGCCGACGACCATCAGGAGATCGGCCTGCCGCGGCGAGAAGCGCGGCAGCGCGGCGCCAAAGCGGTCGGTGTCGTACATCGTCGAACTCACCGACATGAACTCCATCGCGCAGCAGGCGGTGACGAACGGATACGGAAACAGCGAGAACCTGCGCGCCCAGCCCACCAGTTCGTCCTTGCGGGTGGTCAGGTACTCGAAGGCACCGTCCTTCTGATGGCTTTGGCTCATTTGACCTCCGCTTTCGAATCGCACGCCGCAAGTCCGAAGGCTGCCATCCGCCGCGCAAGCCTCGACCGGGCCACCCGGCGCAGGGCCCCACCCCGCCGACAAATCACGTCGCGCTCTCGCACTCCGCTGGGCAATCCGGTCATGCGCGCACGTCCTCCAGCAGTCCTGACTTCCATACATAAAGCACCAGCAGGACCAGCAGCAGCAGGAAAAACCCGAATACCAGCAGCAGCGTGCCGGTCAATGGCTGCGCCCCCAGTGCCCACATGAACAGAAAGACCGTCTCCAGCTCGAACAGGATGAACACCACGGCAATGCCGTAGTACTTCACGGGTACGGCCTTCACGTTCAGCCGGTCGACCGCCTCGGCGCCGCACTCGAAGGGTTCGAGCTTGGTGGCGCTGGCCACGGGCTTCGGGCCCAGGGCGCGGTTGATCAGCAGCGTTACCGCAACGAACCCGAGGATCGCCAGGAGATAGAGCAGAAAAATCGCGTAGGCATTCACGACAGAAAGCGGCCCCCTGTTTGCTGATCCCTGCTGAGCGCAGCCCGGGAACGCCCCCCGAACCGAACCACGCTGACTGTCATTGCGATCCGCGCCACCCCTGGTGATCAAAGTCCCCCTCCCCGCTTGCGCGAAGGGTTGGGGTGGCGACGCGAATCCCGCGCTTACCCGGCGTTATCCAGCCGTCGACTTGTGGAGGGAGCTTAGAGAATTCCCATAGCAGAATCCACCCCGCGTTCCTGCTTCCGCCGCGACCCCCGGAGATCGTGAGGGCCGGATCAGACCATGCGGCCGGCGTCCAGGGCCTCCAGAAAGGCGGCGGCATCACGCCGGATCGCGTCCCGGCGTTCGCCGGACATGCGGTCCAGGGTGCGGTAGGGCATCGCCATGCGCGGGTTTTTCCCGAGGCATTCGCGATTTTCGATCAGGAAGTGCCAGTACAGGAAGTTGAACGGGCAGGCCTTCGCTCCGAGCTTCACCTTCGGACTGTAGGCGCAACCGGCACAGTAATCGGACATGCGATCGATGTAGGCGCCAGACGCGGCATAGGGCTTCGACCCCAGGATCCCGCCGTCGGCGTGCAGGGCCATCCCGTGCGTGTTCGGCAGTTCGACCCACTCGAAGGCATCGGCATACACCGCCAGATACCATTCCTCCACCTCGGCTGGCGCAATGCCCGCGAGCAGAGCGAAGTTGCCGGTGATCATCAGCCGCTGGATATGGTGCGCGTAGGCGTTGCGACGCGTCGCCTCCACGGTTGCGCGTACGCAGCGCATGCGGGTCTCGCCCGTCCAGTAGAACGCGGGCAAGGGTCGCCGCGCATCGAGGAAGTTGCTTTCTGCGTAGTCCGGCATCAGCCGCCAGTACAGCCCCCGCACGAACTCGCGCCAGCCGAGAATCTGACGCACGAAGCCCTCGGCGGCCGCCAGGGGTACCCGTTCCCCGCGCCAGGCCTCCAGCGCGGCCTCGCAGACCTCCCGCGGCGTCAGCAGCCCGATGTTCAGGTACGGCGAGAGCAGCGCATGGAACAGGAAGTCCTCGCCATCACGCATCGCATCCTGGTAGTCGCCAAAGCGCGGCAGCGACCCGGCCACGAATTCTCCGAGGGCCGCGAGCGCGTCGTCCCGCGTGACCGCCCAGTCAAAGCCATCCAGATCACCAAAATGGTCACCGCAGTGTTCCCGCACCAGATCGATGACTTCCCGGGTGAGCGCGTCGGGCGTGAACCGTCGCCGCCGGGGGGCTTCAAGATCCGCCGGCAGGGCCTTGCGGTTCTCGGTGTCGTAGTTCCAGCGCCCGCCTTCGGGTTCCTGGCCGCGCATCAGCCAGCCCGTCTCGCGGCGCATCTCGCGATAGAAGAACTCCATGCGCAGGCTCTTGCGTCCCTTTGCCCAGCGTCGAAACCGCTCGTGGCTGCACAGGAAACGCGTGTCTTCCCGGATCTCGACCGGAACACCCAACCCTGTTTCCCAGCCCCGCATCATCGCCAGCACGCGCCATTCGCCCGGCTCGGTGGCAATCACCCGGTCCACCGGTTGCCGCGCGAGGGCCCGCCGCAACTCGCCGCTGAAAGACCCGGTATTCTGCTCCGCGTCGAGGCTGACGTAATCCACCGCGACCCCTTCGTTGCGCAGCATCGCGGCGAAGTGCCGCATCGCCGACAGGATCAGCACGATTTTCTGCCGGTGGTGGCGCACGTAGGTCGTCTCCTCGCGCACTTCCACCATCAGCACGACATCGGTGGCCGCGTCGAGTCCCTCCAGTGCGCTGACATCGCGGCACAACTGATCGCCGAGCACCAGACGAAGGTTCTTCATGGCCGGGCGCGCGCGCTGCTGCGATGCGTCCTGCGGCAGCGCTCCGAGCAATACCGCACCTGTTCCCAGTCCTCACGCCACTTGCGCCGCCAGCTGAAGGGGCGCCCGCAATGCGCGCAGATCCGCGTGGGCAGATCGGACTTGCGGCGCATTCGCGGCATCGCGGCCTCGGGGTTCGGGATCCGGGTCGGATCGTTTCGGAAGCGAAGCGGGTGCGGGCGCGTTCGAGTGCACCGCGCCGACAGGCCGGGCGTCAGGCCCGTCCGGCTCGCAGCACCCCGCGCTGACTGGCGTTGATGAAATCGAGCAGTATCCGGACTTCGGGAATCGTGGTCTCCGCGAGCAGACGTTCCACTCGCGCCTTGCGTTCGCTCCGCCCGCGCAGCACCTCGGCAAAGGCCCGCCGCAGACCGTTGATGCTGGCATCGCTGAATCCCTTGCGCCGCAAGCCCACCTTGTTGACCCCGATCAGGCGCGCGTAGTTGCCGCTGGCCAGACAATACGGCGGCATGTCCCGGTTCAGCGCGCAGCCCATGCTGGTGAAGGCATGCGTGCCGATTCGGCAGAATTGATGAACCAGGGTGAAGCCACCAAGGGTGCAGTGGTCCTGCACCTCCACGTGCCCGGCGAGCGACGCGGCGTTGGCGAACGTGATGTTGTTGCCGACCACGCAGTCGTGGGCGATGTGCACGTAGGCCATGATCATGTTGTCGTGGCCGATCACGGTCTCGCCGCCACCTTTTTCGGTCCCGCGGCTCAGGGTCACCGATTCGCGAATGACATTGCGGTCGCCGATCACCAGCCGTGTGGGCTCGCCCCGGTAGCTGCGATCCTGGGGCGCCTCGCCGACGGAGGCAAACTGGTAGATCTGGTTCTCCCGGCCGATCTCCGTCGGGCCCTGGATCACCACGTGCGAGGCAATCCGGGTGCCCGCACCGATACGCACATTGGCGCCGATCACCGAGAACGGGCCGATCTGTGCCGAGGCATCGATCTCCGCACTGGGATGCACGTCGGCGCGCGGATCGATCACGAATCGATTTCCTTGCCCGCGCACATCAGGTCGGCCGTGCAGCACACGGATTCACCGACGCGCGCCACGGCGGCAAAGCGCCAGATGCCGCGCACGGTCCTGATGTGTTCCACGCGCAGGTGGAGCTGATCCCCCGGTTCGACCTGGCGCCGGAAACGCGCCTGGTCGATACCGACGAACAGGTAGAGTTGCTCCTTGTCCTGGTTCACGCCACGGTGTTCCTCGGTCTTGAATGCGAGCAACCCGGTCGCCTGCGCGAGGGCCTCCAGGATCAGAACGCCGGGCATCACGGGCTTGACCGGGAAGTGTCCCTGAAAAAAGGGTTCGTTGATGCTGACGTTCTTCACGGCCTCGAGGTAGCGTCCCGGCTCGTAATCGACCACCCGGTCGACCAGGAGAAAGGGAAATCGATGCGGCAGGTATCGCATCACCTCCATTACGTTGAAACCTTCCACGTGGGGATCCTTTTTTAACGTCAGTCGAATAGCGGCCCGATGAGACACCGGATGGCACCCCTTCGGCCGGACCGGAACCCGGCAGCCTGCCGGACCAGGTCCGCTAGCGCCCCGGCCGCCCGAGCCGCCGCAGCGCAGCCAGGTTCCGATTCCAGGTGCGCGCCTCCTGGTGCGGCACACCGGACGCGTAATGCCCGGGCGCCCCGATCGAACGCGTCACCAGCGTCATCGCGTGGATGGTCACGTGATCCGCGATCTCGAGGTGACCGAGTATACCGGCTCCTCCGCCGATTGCGCAGTGACTGCCGATGCGCGCGCTGCCTGCAATTCCTGCGCAGCCGGCAATCGCGGTGTGCGCCCCGATCTGGACGTTGTGGGCAATGTGCACGAGGTTGTCAATCTTCACACCGTCGCCGATGATCGTGTCATCCAGGGCGCCACGGTCGATGGTGCTGTTGGCGCCGATCTCCACATCGTTACCGATGTGCACACAGCCCAGCTGCTCCACCTTGATCCACCGACCCTGCTCCTGCGCCAGACCGAAGCCGTCGGCACCGATGACCGCGCCGGAATGGATGATCACCCCGCGCCCGATCACGGTGTCCTCGAGCACCACGCAACGGGGATAGAGGTAACCGCCCGCGCCGATCTCGACCCCGGCGCCGATGAAGGCGCCGGCACCGACGTGCACCCCTGCACCGATGCGGGCCCCGGCGCTGATGGTGGCCCCTGCGCAGATGCGGGCCGAAGCCTCCACATGCGCAGCCGGATCCACCTGCGCGCCCGACTCGATTCCGGGACGGAAGTCGCGTCGCGAGTGAAACAGGGTGCTCAGGTGTGCGAAGACCGCATGCGGGTTGGCGACCAGGACATAGCTGCGGCGCCCGGAGTCGAGCGCCGCCACCGGGGCAAGATCCTGCTGCACCAGCACGATGCCGGCGTGCGAGGATCGCGCCGCATCGAGGTGGCGCCGGCTGACCGCAAAGACGATGTCCTGCGCGCCGGCCCGCTTCAGCGGTGCAAGCCGGTGCCCCCTGCGACCGGGGTCTCCCGCAACCTCGCCGTCGAAGCGATCGGCGATCTCTGCCGCCGAGAGCCCCTGGTCAGCGAAGCTGCTGCATGACGGTGATGATGTCATCCGTGATGTCGATCCGGTCGCTGGCGTAGAGCACGTTGCGTTCGGTCACGATCAGGTCGACGTTCCGTTCCCGGGCGAGTTCGATGATTGCGTCGTTGATCAGGCGCTGAAGTTTTGCGAGTTCCTCGTTCCGACGCACGTTCAGGTCCTCGGTGAAGTTCTCCTGGGCCCGTCGGAACTCGCGCGAGCGCGCGGTGAACTCGCGCTCGAGGTCCGCCCGCTGGTTCGCGGTCATCAGGTCTCCCTCGCGCTCGAGCCGGTCGCGCAGCCGCTGGAGTTCCTCGCGCTCCGCCACCAGTTGCGAATCACGGGGCGAAAACTCCTTTTCGAGTTCGCGCATCGCCTCCTCCGCCTGCGGGGAGTCCTCGAGGATATTGTTCATGTTCACGAAGGCGACATTCTGCGCCGCCAGCGGACCCGGCACCAGCAGCGCGGCCAGTGCCAGCGCGCCGAAAAGGATTCCGGTTGCTCTGTTCATGCCCGCCTCCTGCCTGCGGGGTGGTTGCGATATCGGGCGTGCTTCGAGGTCAGAAGCTGGCACCGAGAAGGAACTGCACATTCTGAATGTCGTCTCCCCGCTTGTCGCGCAGGGGTTCGGCGTAGCTGAAGCTGAGCGGGCCGACCGGCGACATCCAGGTCAGCGCCAGACCCGCCGAAGCCCGCAGCTCGTCGGTCTCGAAGTCGCGGAAACTCTCGTAGACCTGTCCGGCATCCACGAAGGCGCTCATGCGCACGGATTCGTTGTCCGCCGCGAGCGGCAGCGGGAAGAAGAGCTCGGCCGACGCGGTGGTGCGGAACGCCCCGCCGAAGGGCTCGTCGTTACTGTCCCGGGGCCCGAGACTGTTGTCCTCGAAGCCCCGCACCGACCGGATGCCGCCAGCGAAGAAGTGCTCGAAGAAGGGCAGCGTGTCGGTTCCACCATAGCCCTCGCCGTACCCCAGGCCGAGCGAAAAGCTCAGCGAGTAGTCGTCCGACAGCTTGAAGATCTCCTGGCCACTGTAGGTGAGGCGGTAGTACTGCAGGTCGCTTCCGGGCAACGCAACGTCCGCACCGAGCCGGTGCCGCCGGCCGGAGGAGGCAAAGATCGTCCGATCGCGGGTGTCGTGAGTGTAGGAGATTTCAGTGGAGAAAATGTCGTAGCGGTCACCCTCGCGGTCGAGGAAGTCGGTGATCTCGACCGGAGTGGTCGCAACGGTCAGGATTTCGATGTTCTCGTAGCCCGGCCTGATGTTCAGGGTGTCAAACTCCGAGAACGGGATGCCGTAGGTCACGTTGGCGCCAAAGCGGTTCGACGTGAACCGCGAGATGTTCGCCTCCTCGGCGTCGATCTTCTGGTAGAAGACCGAGAACCCGCGCGTTGCCCCGTGGATCGAGTAATGCGGGTTCAGCACGCTGACGTTGAACAGCTGCGAGACCTGGCTGTTGCTGAGCGAGATTGTCACCCGGTTGCCGGTCCCCATGAAATTGTCCTGGCTCAGGCTTGCGGTCAGCAGGACCCCCTGGCTCTGCGAGAAACCGGCCCCCAGCGAAAGGGCACCGGAGAGGCGTTCGCGCACGCTGATCTCGAGGTCCACCTGGTCCTCGGTCCCCGGCACGCGGCGTGTCTCGAGGCTCACCGTCTCGACGAAGGGCAGGCGCTGCAAACGGGTGCGCGAGCGGTCGACCAGGTCGCCGTTGAACCAAGCACCCTCCATCTGTCGAAGCTCACGCCGATAGACGGACTCCTGGGTCCGCGTATTCCCGGTGATCGTGATCCGCCGCACGTAGACGCGCGGGCCGGGATCGACGAAGAAAGTCATCGCCACCTGCTGTTCCTGTTCGTCCACCTCCGGAATCGGATTCACGTTGGCAAAGGCGAAGCCCTCGACGCCCAGGCGGCGGGTGATCCGCTCTGCAGAGTCCACGACCTGCCTGCGCGAGAAGATCTCGCCGGGTTCAACCTCAATCAGCTCACGCAGTTCCTCCGCCGGCACCACCAGGTCCCCTGCGACATTCACCGCCCCGATCCGGAACTGCTCGCCCTCGTCGACATTGATGGTGATGTAGATGTCGCGACGATCCGGGGTCAGTGTGACCTGGGTCGAGTCCACATCGAAGTTCAGGAACCCGGCATCCAGATAGCGCGAGCGCAGCCGCTCGAGATCCCCCGCCAGCTTCTCGCGGGAATAGTTGTCGCGCCGGCTCAGGAAGGCCCACCAGCGCGGCACGCCGGACTCGAACCTGCGCGTGATCTCCCGGTTTTCGAAGGCTTCGTTGCCCACGATGTTGACCTTGCGGATCTTTGCGACCCGGCCCTCCGCGATCGTGATGTCCACGTCGACGCGGTTGCGGGGCAGCTCGGTGATCTCGATGTCGATCTCCACGTTGTAGCGGCCGCGGGCGAGGTATTGCTGGCGCAGCTCGGTTTCGATCTGGTCGAGAACGGTGCGATTGAACACCCGCCCGGCCTGCAGACCCACGCCCCGCAGCGCCTCGGTCAGCCCCTCGGACGGGATGTCGCGGTTTCCGGTAAAGCGGATCTCGTTGATTGCCGGTCGTTCCTCGACGATCACGACGAGCACGTTGTCCCGCCGCGCGAGTTCCACATCGGAGAAAAAGCCGGTCTGGTACAGCGCGCGGATGACCTCGGCACTGCGGGCATCGTCGAAGGTGTCACCGACCTGTACCGGCATGTAGGTCAGCGCCGTACCGGCGGTGATGCGTTCCAGACCCTCGATCTCGATGTCCTCGACCACGTAGGACTGCGCCCAGATCAAACCGGAGGTCAACAGCAGTCCGGCCAGCATCACAGCGCGCACAAGGTATCGAATCATGTCCTTCGCCAGGTCGATGGGTCCGCGACCGCCCGGCTCAGCCGAGCAGACGCGCGAAGTCGTTGTAGAACGCGAGCAGCATCAGGGCCGCAATCGCAAGCAGACCCAATTGCTGACCAATCAGCTGGGTTCGCTCGGAGACGGCGCTGCCCTTGATCCACTCCGCCAGGTTGTACATCAGGTGGCCGCCATCGAGCACAGGAATCGGCAGCAGATTGATGATACCCAGCGACACACTGACCAGGGCGAGAAAGCCAAGAAAGGCCGTGATGCCGAGGATCGCAGTCATGCCCGCGTACTCGGCGATTGTAACCGGTCCGGCGATGTTTTTGACCGACGCCTCGCCGGTAATCATGCGCCACAGGACGCGCAGCGTCAGGGTGCTGACCTCCCAGGTCCGGGCCGCACCACTGACGAAACCCTCCACCGGGCCCAGACGCACCAGCGTCGCGATCTCCTGCATCTGCGGCTGATCCGCATCGACACCGGCACCGATGCGTCCGCGCCGTTCACCGTCGATCTCGACTTCCGCAGGCACCACGCGCAGCTCGAGCAGGCGATCGTCGCGCTCCACACGGAGCTGCAGCGCCTCCCCGGGGGCCGCCTGGATCTGCTCCACCCAGCCGGCCCAGGAATCGACCGGTTCGCTGTCAACCGCGACCACGCGATCGCCCGGCTGCAGGCCGGCTTCGGACGCGGGACTGCCGCGTTCGACGCTGCCGATCAGCGGCTGGAGTTCCGGTCGGTAGGGCCGTATGCCGAGCCGTTCCAGAAACTGGCCTTCGGCCAGCAGGTCCCGGCGGTTCTCAAGGGGGACGGTCCGCTGGACCTCGCGTCCATCGCGGTCGAGCACCGTGAGCGTGACCTCGTCGGCCCGCACCGCGTAATCGAGCAATCGGAGGTTGGCCTGATCCCAGTCCTGGACCCGGCGGTCACCCACCATCACGATCTCGTCGCCGTGCTGCAACCCTCCTGCGGCGGCCGCACTCGTGGGGTCCACCTCCCCGACGATCGGCTTGAGCCCCGGCACCCCGATCATGAACATCACCGCGTAGGCGACGAGGGCGAACAGGAAGTTGGCCACGGGGCCGGCGGCGATCACGAAGTTGCGCGCGCTCAGACGTTTCCGGTTGAAGGCGCGATGCGCCTCGGCGTCCGCCACCGGGGCCTCGCGTTCGTCCAGCATCTTCACGTAACCGCCCAGCGGGATCGCGGCAATCACGAACTCGGTGCGGTCGCGACCGAACAGGCGGCGATAGATCGGCTTGCCGAAGCCGATGGAGAAGCGCAGCACCTTCACGCCCATCAGGCGAGCGGCCAGGTAGTGCCCGTATTCGTGGATCGTCACGAGCACGCCGATGGCCACGATGAAGGCGGCAAGGCTGGTCAGAATGGTCATTCGCTCATCTAGTCACGGCCGGTGGCCATGTCGGTCTACCCATTGGCTTGCATAGTCCCGCGCCTCGGCGTCGGCCGCAAGAATCCCTTCAAGCGAATCCGCGGGACCCGAGCTCACGGCATCCAGGGTCGCGGCGATGCCCTGCGCGATGGTCGGGAAACCGATCCGGCAATCCAGAAAGGCCTGCACCGCCACCTCGTTGGCCGCATTCAGTATAGTGGTGGCGGTTCCGCCCGATGCAAGGGCATCATAGGCCAGATCGAGGCAGGGAAACCGCTCCGGCGGCGGCGGGGTGAAGTCCAGGCGGCCGACCGCAAACAGGTCCAGCGGATTCACCCCCGAAGCCATGCGTCGCGGCCAGGCCAGCGCGTGTGCGATCGGCGTACGCATGTCCGGGTTGCCCAGCTGCGCGAGCACTGATCCGTCGGCATAGGCGACCATCGAGTGCACGACACTCTGCGGATGCAGCACCACCTGGATCGCCTCCGGCTGCAGCGCGAACAGCCAGCGCGCCTCGATCACCTCGAGCCCCTTGTTCATCATCGTCGCCGAGTCCACCGAGATCTTGCGCCCCATTTCCCAGTTCGGATGGGCGCAGGCCTCCTCCGGCGTGATTTCGCCGAACCGATCCAGGGGGCGTTCCCGGAACGGCCCTCCGGAGGCGGTCAGCCAGATCCGTTCGGCGCCACACGACTGCACGGTGTCACCGCAGGTGTAACCCTCGGGCAGACACTGGAAGATCGCGTTGTGCTCGCTGTCCACCGGCAGCAGCCTGGCCCCGCTCCGGGCCACCGCGTCGATCAGCAGCGCCCCGGACATCACCAGCGACTCCTTGTTCGCGAGCAGCAGACGCTTGCCGGCCTCGGCGGCCGCGAGGGTCGGCAACAGACCGGCGGCACCAACGATGGCGGCCATCACCACGTCGACCTCGGGTTCGGAAGCGACCTCGACCAGCGCGTCGACGCCAACACGCACCTGCGTGGCGACGCCCGCACGCTGAAGCAGGTCGCGCAGCGCGGCACCCGCCTCCGGATCCACCATCACCGCCACCGCCGGCCGGTGCTCCAGGCACTGCTCGGCGAGCTTCTCGACGTTCGCCTGTGCGGTCAGCGCGTGGACCTCGAAGCGCTCCGGATCCCGCGCGATCACGTCCAGGGTGCTGACCCCGATGCTGCCCGTGGAGCCAAGGATCGTCACGCGTTCCACGGCCATCTCAAAGGCTCCCGGGCGCCAGCAGCGCGGTCCAGAGCAGCCCCAGCAGGAACACCGGGGCTGCTGCGGTCAGACTGTCGACGCGGTCCAGGATGCCACCGTGTCCTGGCAGCAGGGCGCCGCTGTCCTTGGCGCCCGCCTCGCGCTTGAGCACGCTTTCCTGCAGATCGCCGGCCACCGACACCAGCGCCACCACCACGCCGAGAAGGCCGAAGACCAGCGCATCCATTTCGGACAGACCGAACAGCCACGCACCCACCAGCGCCACCAGAATCGCGCCGAGCAGCGCGCCGAAGAGGCCCTCGCGGGTCTTTCCGGGACTGATCTCCGGCGCCAGCTTGCTGCGGCCGAAACGCCGCCCCACGAAGTAGGCGCCGCTGTCCGCGGCCGCGACCAGCGCGATCAGGTAGAGCACGAGGCCGGGGGCGTAGTCGTGCAGCCACAGCAGGGCGACGCCCGCCGGAACGAGGGTCAGCAGGCCGCCCGCCCGAAGGAGAAACCGTCCCGATGGCCGCATGGACAGCCCGGGGCTGTACCAGGCAAGCCCGAGGAACACGAACACCCACCAGATCAGCGCGACGACCAGGACGGCAAGGTGCCAGACCGACCAGCCGTCGGTCCACCACAGCAGCATCATCACGACCAGAAGCGCCGGGATCGTCGCGGCAAAGGCCGTCCGGGCACCGGCCGAGGCAAAGCCGGCCAGCCGGGCCCATTCCCGGGCACCGATGCCGACGACCAGCAGGATGAACAGTCCGAAGAGCCACGGCGGCGCCAGCAGGGTCAGCGCGACCACCGGCACCGCGATGGCCAGCGCGGTGAACACCCGTTGTCTAAGCATGGGCGGCGTCCCTTCGCTCCCCGATCCGACCGAACCGCCGCTGGCGGCGGGCATAGGTATCCAGCGCGTCCTGGAGTTCGGCCTCCCCGACGTCGGGCCAAAGCACATCCAGGAAACAGAGCTCGGCGTAGGCCGCCTGCCAGAGCAGGAAGTTGCTGATCCGCTGCTCGCCGCCAGTCCGGATCAGCAGATCCAGTTCGGGGAGCCCGGCCGTGCTCAGGAAGTCGTCGAAGGCCGCGGGATCCAGCCCCGAGCCGCCCTTTTCGCGGACCCAGCGCAGCGCCGCCTGCAGGATGTCCCAGCGCCCGCCGTAACCGAGGGCCACGACGAGCGTCATCGTGTCATTGGCGGCGGTCTGCGTCTCGGCCTCCCGCATGCGCGCCTGCAGCTCGAACGGAAATTCCTCGCGCGCACCAATGAACCGCAGCCGGATGCCCTTTTCGCGCAGCTCCGGCAGCTCCTCTTCGATCGCGGTGACGAACAGCTCCAGCAGCGCCTCCACCTCGGCCGGGGGCCGCTGCCAGTTTTCGCTGCTGAAGGCGAACAGGGTCAGCGCGCGCACGCCGCGGTTCGCGAAGAATTCCACCGCCCGGCGCGTTGCCTTCAGGCCCACCCGGTGGCCCTCGCTGCGGGGCAGCTCGCGCGCCTCGGCCCAGCGGCCGTTGCCGTCCATGATCACGGCGACGTGCGCCGGGATGCTCTCGGTATCGACCGAATCCGGGGCCATCGGCACAACGGAGGTCAAACCTCCATCAACTCCGCTTCCTTCTCCGCCAGCATCTGGTCGATACGGGCGATGTGGTCATCGGTCAGCTTCTGTACGCGTTCCTCGCCCCGATGCTCCTCATCTTCCGAGATCTCCTTGTCCTTGACCTGCTGCTTCAGGGTGTGATTCACGTCACGGCGGATGTTCCGGATGGCTACCCGCGCATTCTCCGCCTCGGCGCGCACGACCTTCACCAGATCCTTGCGCCGCTCCTCGGTCAGGGCCGGCAACGGGACCCGGATCACGGTCCCGGCTGTCGCCGGGTTCAGGCCGAGATCGGAGGTCATGATCGCCTTTTCCACCTTGCCGACCATGTTCCGCTCCCAGGGGCTCACCGTCAGCGTGCGCGCGTCCTCAACGTTGACGTTAGCGACCTGGTTGATCGGAACCTCCGAACCGTAGTACTCGACCATCACGTGGTCGAGCAGACTGGTGTGCGCGCGGCCGGTGCGGATCTTGGTGAATTCCGACCGCAGCGATTCCAGCGTCTTGTCCATGCGCTGGCTGGCGTCCTTGAAGGTGGCTTCGCTCATTTTACCGTCCCCTCGACCAGGGTGCCCACGTCCTCGCCCATCACCAGGCGCCGGAGGTCCCCCCTGGAAAACATGTTCATCACCCGCAACGGCAGGTTGTTGTCGCGGCACATCACCAGTGCGGTCGTATCCATCACGCCGAGCTTCCGCTCAAGGGCCTCGTCGAAGCTCAGGTGTTCGAGGCGGCGGGCGTCGCGATTCCGCATTGGATCGGCATCGTACACCCCATCCACCTTCGTGGCCTTGATCATCAGTTCGGCATTGATCTCGATCGCACGGAGGCTGGCAGCGGAATCAGTGGTGAAGAACGGGTTTCCGGTACCGGCCGCGAATACGACGATACGCCCCTTCTCGAGGTGACGCACCGCCCGGCGGCGGATGTAGTCCTCGCAGACCTGGTTGATCCGGATCGCCGACATCACGCGGCAGAAGCGCCCGGTGCGCTCAATCGCATCCTGAAGGGCCAGCGCGTTGATCACCGTGGCCAGCATGCCCATGTGATCACCGGTAACCCGGTCCATGCCACCCTCGGCGAGTCCGGCACCCCGAAAGATGTTGCCGCCACCGATCACGATGCCGATCTCGACCCCGAGGCCGGACAGCTCCGCGACCTCGCCGGCCACCTGGTCCAGGACCAGGGGATCGACACCGTAATCCTGCGCCCCCATGAAGGCCTCGCCGCTCAGCTTCAGAAGAATGCGCCTGTACGCGGGCTGGCCTGACTGGCTCATGGGGCTCCTCGATAGCAGTTGGACTCTTCCCTGCGGCGGCGCGGCGACTGTGCGAAGCCCGCCGCAGGGACCGGATCAGGCGCCGCGCGCCTGCGCCATCACTTCTTCCGCGAAGTTCTCGGACTTCTTCTCGATTCCCTCGCCCACTTCGTAGCGAACAAAGCCCGCAACCCGGGCCCCATTCGCCTGCAGCAACTGGCCGACGGTCTGGTCGGGGTTCTTCACGAACGGCTGCCCCACCAGCGTCACCTCGCCCAGGAATTTCCGGATGCGGCCCTCGATCATCTTCTCGATGATCTCCGGCGGCTTGCCCGACTCCTGCGCCTGTGCACGGAAGATACCGCGTTCCTTTTCCACGGTCTCTGCCGGCACCTCGTCCGCGTCGACGCAGATGGGCCGGCTGGCGGCGATGTGCATGGCAACATCCTTCGCCAGCTCCGCATCGCCGCCTTCGAGACTCGCCAGCACGCCGATGCGGGTCCCGTGCAGGTAGGCCCCGAGCGGACCCGCAGCATGCACACGTTCGAAGCGGCGCACGCGGATATTCTCGCCGATCCGGGCAACGAGCGCCGCGCGGCGCTCCTCCAGACTCTGACCCTCGACCGGTACGGTCATCAGGCCATCGACGTCCGTCGCGTCGGAGGCCAGCGCCGCCTGCGCGCACTCGACGGCAAACTGCTGGAAATTCGCGTCCTTCGCGACGAAGTCGGTCTCCGAATTGACCTCGATGATCACGGCCCGGGGCCCCTCGATCGCAATCTCGACACGGCCCTCGGCCGCGATGCGGCCCGCCTTCTTGTCGGCCTTGGCCTGTCCCGACTTGCGCATCGTCTCGACGGCGGCCTCGATATCCCCGCCCACCTCGGCGAGTGCCTTCTTGCACTCCATCATCCCGGCGCCGGTGCGTTCGCGCAGTTCTTTGACTTGAGCAGCGGTAATCTGCATGAAAAGACTCCTGACTGATGCCGGCCGCGCGCTCGCGCTGCGGCCGGCGGATACGTGTTTAGGACTCGGTGCCGGTTTCGGCGGCAGCGAATTCCTCCTCCTGGACCGCGGTCGCGCCCGCGCCCTTGGCCTCGATGATGCTGTCCGCAATCGCTGCCACGTAGAGCTGGATCGCGCGCATCGCGTCATCGTTGCCCGGAATCACGTAATCCACGCCTGCGGGGGTGTTGTTCGAATCGACGATCGCCACCACGGGGATCCCCCGCTTATTGGCCTCGGCGACCGCGATCTTCTCGTAGCCGACGTCGATCACGAACATTGCGTCCGGCATCCGGTTCATGTCCTTGATGCCGCCCAGGCTGCGCTCGAGTTTCTCCTGCTCGCGCATGAGCATCAGGCCTTCCTTCTTGTTCAGGCGCTCGATGCTGCCGTCCGCGCGCATCGCCTCGATGTCCTTCAGCCGCTTGATCGACTGCTTCACGGTATTGAAGTTGGTCAGCATGCCACCGAGCCAACGGTGATTCACGTAGGGCATGTTGCAGCGACGGGCCTCTTCGCCGACCACCTCGCGCGCCGAGCGCTTGGTGCCCACGAAGAGGATCTTGCCGCCGTCGGCGGCCACCTTGCCCAGGAAGTTCAACGCATCGTTGAACATCGGCAGGCTCTTTTCGAGATTGATGATGTGGATCTTGTTGCGCTCGCCGAAGATATACGGCGCCATCTTGGGGTGCCAGTAGCGGGTCTGGTGGCCGAAGTGCACGCCGGCCTCCAGCATCTGGCGCATGGTCACGTGGGACATGTTTGTCTCTCCTGGTAGGGTTGGGCCTCCACGCATCCCGGACTGCAACCCGTCACGCTGGACGAGCACCCAACAGACCGTGACGATACGTGTGCGGATTTAGGGTTTTCATTGCCCCGAGGGCGCGCGCTTTATAGCATAAGAGCCAACTCCAAACCAAGCTCGCGCGCTCCGGTCCGGCGGTGCGCGAGTGGATTTTGCCCATGGCAGTCACCATCAAGAGCGCCGAGGAAATCGAGCGCATGCGCATCGCGGGTCGCCTGGCCGCCGAGGTGCTCGAAATGATCGCACCGAAGGTCGTGGCCGGTGTGACCACCGACGAACTCGACCGCATCTGCCACGACTACATCGTGGACCATCAGAAGGCGATCCCGGCCCCGCTGAACTACCGGGGGTTCCCGAAGTCGATCTGTACCTCCGTCAACCATCAGGTCTGCCACGGCATTCCGGGTGATCGCGTTCTGAAAAACGGCGACATCCTCAACATCGACATCACCGTGATCAAGGACGGCTACCACGGCGACACGAGCCAGATGTTCGCGATCGGCAAGACCGGCATCCAGGCGCAGCGGGCGATCGATGTCGCCCGCGCCTGCCTGTATCTCGGCATCCGCGAGGTGCGACCCGGCGCCACGCTCGGCGACATCGGCCATGCGATTCAGACCTACGCCGAAGCCAACCGCTGCTCGGTGGTGCGCGAGTACTGCGGTCACGGGATCGGCAAGGTGTTTCACGAGGATCCCCAGGTGCTGCACTACGGCAAGCCGGGTACGGGCCTGCGCCTGGAGCCGGGCATGTGCTTCACCATCGAACCGATGATCAACGCGGGCCGCCGGCACACGCGGCTGCTCGCGGACGGCTGGACCGCCGTGACAAAAGACCACAGCCCATCGGCACAGTGGGAGCACACGATCCTGGTTACCGAAGATGGCTGTGACATTCTGACGTTGCGCACCGGAGAGACCCCGCCTCAGGCCCTCGCGGCATGAGCGTCGTGCAGCCGGTCACAGGCGAACCGGAATCCGCGCCCGTCACCCCCTCGCTGGAGGAGCTTCGAGCACACCCCCGCGACGCCGCGCGCTTCCGCGAACACCGGCGCGCGATCGTCGCCGCGCTGAGCCACGGCTTCGACAGCGGGGCGGACATCGATGCCCTGATCCACGGCCATGCGGCGCAGGTGGACGCGCTGCTCGAGCTGATCTGGGAACAGCACGGCCTCGGAGGCGACAGGGCCTTGTGCCTTGCGGCAGTCGGTGGCTACGGACGTGGCGAGCTGCACCCGGCATCGGACATCGACATCCTGATTCTCGGCGAGCCCGAAGCCGAGGCGGAAAACGCGGAGACCATCAGCGAGTTCGTCACCTTCCTCTGGGACGCCGGCCTGGAGGTGGGGCACAGCGTGCGCAGCATCGCCGACTGCCTTCGCGAAGCCGAGAACGACATCACGATCGCAACCACGCTGTTCGAAGCCCGCCTCCTGGCCGGGGACGAGGCGGTGTACGCCCGGTTCCGGGACGCGATGCAGCCGGAGCAGCTGTGGGACTCACGCGCGTTCTACACCGCCAAGCTCGCGGAGCAGCAGGCACGGCACCAGCGCTTCGGCGAAACGGCCTACAGGCTCGAACCCAATGTGAAAGAGGGTCCCGGGGGGCTGCGCGACATCCAGATGATCGGCTGGGTCAGCAAGCGGCAATTCGCCGCGGAAAAGCTCCGTGAGCTGGTGGACCACGGCTTCCTGCGCGAGGCGGAGTTCCGCGATCTGATCGAGGGGCAGCGCTTCCTCTGGAAGGTCCGCTTTGCCCTGCACATGCTTACCGGCCGTCGGGAGGACCGTCTGCTGTTCGACCTGCAGCGGGCGCTGGCCAGCACCTTCGGCTTCACTGACCAGCACCAGAACCTCGGCGTCGAGCAGTTCATGCAGCGCTACTTTCGCACCATCTGCGAACTCCAGCGCCTGAACGAGCTGCTGCTGCAGCATTTCAACGAGGCCATTCTGGAGGATCCCGCCTCGATGCAGGAGGCAAAACGGATCCACCAGCGCTTTCAGGTGCGCGGCGGTTATCTCGAACTGGTGCACGACCAGGTCTTCATGATCTACCCGCCGGCGCTGCTCGAGGCCTTCCATCTGATTCAGACGCACCCGGAAATCCTGGGGATCCGGGCTTCGACGATCCGCCTGATCCGCGCGCACCTGCACCTGATCGACGGGCAGTTCCGGCGCAACCCGGTCTGCCGCCAGCTGTTCATGAAGATTCTTCGTGCGCCCCAGGGGATCACCACGGAACTTCGCCGGATGAACCGCTTCGGCGTGCTCGGCGCCTACATTCCGGCTTTCGGACGCATTATCGGCCGAATGCAGTACGACCTGTTCCACGCCTTTACCGTCGACGAGCACACGCTGAACGTTGTGCGCAATGCTCGCAGGCTCTTCATCCCCGACTTCCATCACGAACTGCCGCTTGCCAGCGACATTGCCGTCCGGATCGAACGGCCGGAGCGGCTGGTCCTTGGCGCGCTGTTCCACGACATCGCCAAGGGCCGCGGTGGCGACCATTCCGAACTGGGTGCACTTGACGCACTGCACTTCTGCCAGCACCACGGCCTCAGCGACGAGGACTCCGCGCTGGTCAGCTGGCTGGTGCGCTCACACCTGCTGATGTCCCTGACCGCCCAGCGCCGCGATATCTCCGACCCCGATGTGGTGCTGAACTTCGCACGCGAGGTGCGGACCCAGGAGCGGCTCGATCTCCTTTACCTCCTTACCACCGCCGACATCCGCGGCACCAACCCGGCGCTATGGAACAGCTGGAAGGATTCCCTGCTCCAGACCCTGTATCACGCGACGGTGGCCGTTCTGGAAAGAGGGCTCGACGCCCCCCCGGACGTCGACGAACAGATCGGCGAGACCTGCAGCGAGGCCATGCGACTGCTGACGCGGCGCGGGCTGGACGAGGAGACGGTGGAAGCGATCTGGAGCGAGTTCGAGGTCGAGTATTTCGTCCGGCACTCGGCGGATGAAATCGCCTGGCACACCTACGCCCTCGCCGGGATCCGGGACTCCGACCTGCCGCTGGTGCTGGTACGCCACGAGACACCGCGCGGCAGCACCGAGATCTTCGTCTACACGGAGGACTGTCCAACGCTCTTTGCGCGGATTGCCAACACGCTTACCCAGCTGGGACTGGACATCGTCGACGCCCGGGTCATTACCACCCACTGCGGACACACCCTCGACACCTTCATGGTGCTGGAGGGCATGGGACAGACGGTCGAGCCGGGATTCCGCGTCGACGAAATTCGCTCGGCGCTCCGGGAACGGCTGCTCGACCCACAGTTCGACCATCACCCGGTGACGCGCAACCTGCCGCGCCGCCTGAAGCACTTCGACGTCGATACCCAGGTCCGGTTCAGTTCCGGCACGAACGGCAACACGACACGCATGAACGTCCGGGCGCTCGACCGACCGGGATTGCTGTCAACGATCGGCTGTGTCTTCGCTGACGAGGGAATCAACGTGCGCACCGCCCGGATCAGCACGGCCGGAGAGCAGGCGGACGACCAGTTCCTGCTGCTCAACGCGGACGGGGCATCGCTGACCCCGGAACAGGAGCAGGCACTGCGGGAGCGACTGATCGAGGAGATCTGAGCTCGCGGCAGGGAGCGGGCCGAGGCGTGGAGAAGGGCTGACTGGCGTCCCCGGCAGGATTCGAACCTGCGACCTGCCCCTTAGGAGGGGGCCACTCTATCCAGCTGAGCTACAGGGACGTTGCCAACAGTATAACGCGCGAGGCGCCTGCTTGAAGGGTCCGCGCCCGGGGTTACGGATCCGGGGCACCCGGCCAATTCGCCGACACGACCCCGCGCGTGCGGGGTTTTGTATATCGAATCCGTCTTTTGCGGAAAATGCCCGCAAACACAGCGGCGGATGGCCTAGTGGACAGGAACCCCTCGGACAGGAACCCGGGCAGCGACGCGGAGCGTGCCTCTGATGCTGCGCGCGAGGCCGTGCGGCTGCTCGAACCGCTGATCGGGATCCGCGGGCAGTACGGCAATCGCGTACTCGAGCTGGTCGATGTCCTCGAGGACGGGCCACAGGTCGCGGTTCTGGATGCCAGCTCCGGGCCGCGTATCCAGACCAACCAGTACGGCGACCCGCTGACACGCCAGCCACGCATCCTGACGCTGCCGGTATTCAGCGAGATCGAGGCGGACGCCCACCCGGTACTCCGTGCGCTGCTTCCGGATGCGATTCTGTCAGCGTTGCGCCAGCTGATCGATCAAGCGCCGGAAGCCGCCAGGACGTAGGATGCAGGAGGCCAGCCTCTGGCCGATTTTTCCGGCGCCGGCATCGGCGAGAGGCTCGCCTCTTACAGGGGCCGGGACGAACGCTGTAGGAGGCCAGCCCTCTGGCCGATTTTCCCCAACGCCGTAATCGGCGAGGGGCTTGCGTTCGGCGGTCAGGGGGCTTCCTCTTCGAGGCGCGCAAGCATCGGCTCCAGTTCGTCCCAGACGTTTTCCAGGATGCGCGGTTGTGCCGCCGCGCCGGGATGGATGCCATCGTCGAGCATCATCCCGGGCTCGAGTGCGACACCTTCGAGGAGGAAGGGGACGAAGGCCAGGCCGCGCTCCTGCGCGAGATCGGCGAAGACCGACCGGAACCGCTCGGTATACACCGGTCCGTAATTCGGAGGAATCTCGATCCCGAGCAGCAGCACCTCGGCACCGGCCGCGTCGGCGGCGTCGAGCATCGCCTCGAGATTCTGGCGCATCGCCCGCAGCGAGAGACCGCGCAGGCCGTCATTGCCGCCGAGCTGGAGAATCAGCAGATCCGGCCGGGTCTGGTCCAGCAAATCCGGCAGCCGGCTGCGCCCACCCGCGGTGGTCTCGCCCCCCACGGCGGCGTTGCGGATCTCCCAGGGTGCATCGCGCTCCGAAAGGCGCGTCTCGAGCAGGGAAACCCAGCCCGCATCTCCGGCGATTCCGTGCGCGGCGCTGAGTGAATCGCCGAGCACCAGAATTCGATGCACATCGTGGGAATTACCGGCGCTGGAAACACTCCATAGCAACGCCAGAACCATTGTGATCAGGAAACGAAACATGGATGCATCCTCCAACTGCGTACTGAGGGCCTCCGGCCTGGAAAAGCGGATCCATGGACCGAGCGGCTCTCTCGAGATCCTGCGGGGCCTGTCGCTCGCCGTCGAACCGGGAGAGAGCCTGGCGATCCTTGGCGCCTCCGGTTCCGGCAAGTCGACACTGCTGGGACTCCTCGCTGGTCTGGACGCCCCGAGTGCGGGAGAAGTTCGACTGCTCGGCGAGGATATCGGAAAGCTGGACGAGGACGGCCGCGCCGCGCTGCGGGCCGGACGGGTGGGATTCGTGTTCCAGTCCTTCCAGCTGCTGCCTGCGCTGACCGCGATCGAAAACGTGCTGCTGCCGCTGGAACTCAACCCCGCCAACGATCGCGTCTCCGGGCGCGACCTCACCCTCCGTGCGCACACCGCGCTGGAGCAGGTGGGCCTCGAGGCGCGGGCCCACCACTACCCGCACCAGCTCTCCGGCGGAGAACAGCAGCGCGTCGCCATCGCACGGGCGATCGTCGATCGGCCTGCGGTGCTTTTCGCCGACGAGCCCACCGGGAACCTGGACGCCGAGACCGGCGCGCGGATCATCGACCTCCTTTTCGGGCTGGCCGGGTCCGGCGCCGAGGACCAGAGCGAAAAAGACGGAGCGGCGCTGGTGCTGGTCACGCACGACCCGGCGCTCGCAGAGCGCTGCGACCGCATCGTCCACATCCGTGACGGGGTGCTGGAGTGACGCCGGCGCGCAGGCGCGGATCCGCTTTCCTGCGCGACACCCTGCGGGAGTGGCGCAGCCCGGAGCTGCGCGTGCTCGCCGCCGCGCTGGTGATTGCCGTCGCGGCGGTGGCGGCGGTCGGGTTCTTCACCGATCGCGTCGACCGCGGCATGACCCAACAGGCGGCGACCCTGCTGGGCGGCGACATCGCCGTGGTCTCGGATTCGGCGATCCCTGATCACTGGCTGGACGAGGCTCGGGACCGCGGCCTGAGCGCGGCCCGCAGCGCCACGCTGCCCAGCGTGCTGTTCACGCCGGACGACGAGTCGCAACTGGTCTCGGTGCGTGCGGTCGACCGCGACTGGCCCCTCAGGGGCGAGGTGCAGTTGCAGGCCGAGCCGGAGCCGAAGCGCCTCGACCACGGCCCCGGACCGGGCGACGCGTGGGGCGACGGCGCCCTGCTGCTGTCCCTGGAACTCGAGCGCGGGAACCCGGTTGAACTGGGTCGACTGACGCTGAATCTCACCGAGGAGATCGTGCTGGAGCCGGACCGCGGCAGCAGCCTGTTCGACATCGCCCCGCGGCTGATGATCCACTTCGACGACCTGGAACGCACGGGTCTGATCGGGCCGGGGAGCCGGGTCCGCTACCAGCTTCTCGCCGCCGGTCCACCGGCCGCGGTGGAGGGCCTGCGCGGCTGGCTGGAGAACGAGATGGTCACGGGCCAACGCCTGCTTGATCTGGAGGATGCCAATCCGGAGCTGCGCGAGGCGGTGAGCCGCGCCCGCAGCTTCCTCGGGCTCGCCTCCCTGATGGCGGTGCTGCTGGCCGGCGCCGCGATCGCGGTGGCTGCCCACCACTATGCGAACCAGCGCGCGGATGCCGCTGCAGTCATGCGCGCACTGGGCGCGAGCCGGCACCGGGTATTGCGACTCTACTTCCTGCGCGTATTGGCGATCGCCGCCGCCGCCAGCCTCGCGGGTCTGGCGCTGGGCTTTGCCGCGCAATTCGTGCTCAGCGGGCTCCTTGCTGACTGGATGGCGACCGAGCTGCCGCCGCCGGGCTGGCGGCCACTGGTCGCCGGAATGGGTGTCGGACTGATCACCGCCGCCGGCTTCGCTCTCCCCGCCCTGCTGCGCATCGGCCAGGTACCGCCGCTGCGGGTGTTGCAGCGCAACCTGGGGCTGCCGCCGGTATCGACGTGGCTCTCCGCGTCGCTTGCGCTGATCACCTTTGGCGCACTGCTCTACTGGCAGTCGGCCGATCCCGCGCTCGCCGCCTGGGTGCTGGTCGGCACCGGCATCGCACTGCTGGTGCTGGGGGCGCTCGGGCTGCTGCTGATCGTCCTGCTGCGCCCGTTCCGAAACCGGGGGGGCATGGCGATGCGCTTCGGCCTTGCGAATCTCTCCCGCCGCGGTGGCCTGAGCGCGATCCAGATGGTCGCCTTCAGCATCGGCATCCTTGCGCTGCTGCTGCTTGCGATCGTGCGGGTGGACCTCCTCTCCGCCTGGGAGCAGAACATCCCGTCGGACGCCCCGAACCTGTTCTTTATCAACATCCAGCCGGGACAGCAGGCCGCCTTTGCGGATCGCGTCGAGGATGCGGGGCTGGAACGCCCGACCATGGAACCGATGATCCGTGGCCGGCTCGTGGAGATCAACGGCGAGCGGGTCGCCGCCGCGGATTTCGAGGACGACCGGGCGCGGCGACTGCTGGAACGGGAGTTCAACCTGTCGTACGCCGAAGAGCCGCCGGCACACAACCGCATCGTCGAGGGCCGCTGGTTCGATCCGTCGACCCCGGCTGGCGAATGGTCGCTGGAAAGCGGCCTGATGGAACGATTCGGGCTCAGCCTGGGTGACGAACTGACCTTCAACATCGCGGGCACCCCGTTCAGCGGGCATATCACCAGCGTGCGCGATGTCGACTGGGACAGCTTCCGGGTCAACTTCTTCGTGATCGGACCCCCTGCCCTGCTCGCCGACCAGCCGCAGACCTACATCACCAGCATCCACCTCCCCGATGCGCTGGAAAGCGAGAAGAACCGCTGGCTGCGCGAGTTCCCGGCAGTGACCGCGATCGACGTCGCCGCGCTGCTCGCCCAGGTCCGCTCCGTGATCGAGCAGGCCACCCGTGCGGTCGAGTATGTCTTTCTTTTCACCCTGTTCGCGGGGCTCACGGTGCTGTACGCGGCCGTTCAGGCGACACGCGAGGTGCGCAGGCGCGAGACCGCGCTGCTGCGGACCCTTGGTGCGCGGCGCCAGCAGATCCGCAACGGGCTGCTCGCCGAGTTCGGCACCCTCGGGCTGCTCTCGGGACTTCTTGCAGCGGTGATAGCGAGCGCGGTCGGCGGACTGCTCGCCTGGCAGGTGTTCGGCTTCGAGTACTCCGTCAATCCAATGACTTTCGTCTTCGGAATCGTTGGCGGGACACTGGGCATCGGTTTGGCCGGCTGGCTGGGCACGCGACGGGTCCTCGACCTGGCCCCGTTGCGGGTCTTGCGCGGCCCCGAGTGAGGGGCCGCGCCCGGCGAGGAGTTTTCCCGGGCACCCGGATATACTGGTCCCATGCGTCACTCACTGCTGACCGACCAGAAGCTGCAGGGAATGGAACGCTCGGCCCTGGCCCGCCACTTCGCGGGCACGGACACCCCTGATCTTCAGCTGACCGCGGCAATCACCCATGCGCTGGACTCGGTGGATCAGTCCGGGCTGCAGACCCATCCGCTCGACGTCGCCGAGATCCTGCGTGGCCTGAACGTAGACCGCCAGACCCTGATCGCGACGCTGCTGATTCCCGCGGTCTTCGCCCGTCGCCTGACCCGCGACCAGATGAGCCAGCAGTTCGGCGAGGTGGTCACGCGCCTCACCGAGAACGTCAGCGAACTCGTCCGCCGGCGGTTCGAGGCCCCGACCGGCCGTCCGGAACAGGCCGAACGGCTCCGGCGCATGCTGCTCGCGATGGTGGACGATGTCCGCGCGGTGCTGATCAAGCTCGCCTTCCGGCTGCAGAATCTGCGCCTCGCGGCCAAACGCGCCGAGCCCGACGCAGCGCTGCTTGCGCAGGAGACCCTCGACGTGCTCGCCCCGCTCGCCAACCGGCTCGGGATCGGTTCACTGAAGTGGGAAATGGAGGATCTCTCGCTAAGAATCCTCGAACCGGATGCGTACCGCGCCATCGCGAATGGGCTTGACGCCAACCGGCGCGCCCGCGAGGCCTACGTGGACACCTTCACGCGGGCCCTGCAGAAGGCCCTCGAGGCCGAAGGCGTCGCGGCGCGGGTCTACGGACGGCCGAAACACATCTACAGCATCTGGCGCAAGATGCAGAAGAAACAGATCGCGGTGGAGGATCTGACCGACCTGCGCGCGACCCGGGTGATTGTCGACGAACTGTCCGCCTGCTACACCGTGCTCGGCATCGTCCACAATCACTGGCCCCATCTACCGCGGGAATTCGACGATTACATCGCCAACCCGAAGGACAACGGGTACCAGTCCCTGCACACGGCAGTGATCGGCCCGGAGGGCAAGGTGGTCGAAGTCCAGATCCGCACCCGGACGATGCACGAGTTTGCCGAGCTCGGGGTGGCCGCCCACTGGCGCTACAAGGAGGGCGGACGCGAGGACAAGGCGCTTAACCGGGCGATCGCCTCCCTGCGGCAGCTTCTCGAAGCCGACGAGGACGATCAGGATCTGCTCGACGAATTCCAGAGCGAGGTACTGCACCAGCGCGTCTTCGTGCTGACCCCGCGCGGCGAGGTCCATGATCTGCCCGCGGGCGCCACCCCGCTGGATTTCGCCTATGGCGTGCACACCGAGGTCGGACACCGCTGTCGCGGCGCGAAGGTGGACGGCCGGATCGTGCCGCTGACCTACCGGCTGCGCTCGGGACAGCGGGTGGAGATCCTGACCACGCGCGAGGGTGGTCCGAGCCGCGACTGGCTGAATCCGGGCCTCGGCTACCTGCAGACCACCCGCGCCCGCAACAAGGTGCGCAGCTGGTTCCGGCAACAGAACCAGGAAGAGCACATCGCCAATGGCCGCACCCTGCTGGACCGGGAGTGCCAGCGTCTGGGCGTGAGCCAGGTGGACCATGAGGATCTCGCGACCCGCCTCGGTTACCGCCGCCCCGCGGACATGCTGATCGCGCTCGGCGCCGGCGACCTCACCACCGCACAGGTCGCCCAGAAGCTGCAGGTCGATGCGGCAGTGCCCATTCCCGCTTTGCGCACACGACGCCGGCCGGCACGCGATGGCAGACCCGCGGGTGGTGGCGACATCCACATCCGCGGCGTCGGCGGACTGCTGACCAGCCTCGCCAACTGCTGCAACCCCGTGCCGGGCGATCCGATTGTCGGCTTCATCACCCGCGGCAAGGGCGTCTCGGTGCACCGCCGCGACTGTATCAACATCTTGCGGCTGCCCGAGGACAAGCGTCCGCGGCTGATCCCGGTAAGCTGGGGCGAAGAGGCGCCAACCCAGGCGGTCGACATGATCGTGGAGGCGCAGGACCGGTCTGGCCTGCTGCGCGACATCAGCAATGTCTTCGCGAATGCCAACGTGAACCTGCTGGCTGTCCAGACCCGGACCCATCCCGTGGACCGGTCCGTGCACATGGAACTGACTGCGGAGGTGGAAAGCCTGAGCCAGCTCAGCGGACTGTTCGACCGCATTCAGGCCCTGCCGAACGTGTACGGCGTGCGGCGCCGCTCAACCGTGGAGCAGGACCGGCGATGAATCCGTTGCTCCGGAGCGAAGGGACATCGCATGGCCGGACCCGTCCCGCCATTCAGAAACGGGCGTCCCTGCCGCCTCTTCAGGACAGGGAACCGATCTCTTCGGCTCCGGGCCCGCCGGGTGTTGACACGGGCTGTCGCCACGGGGACACACAAACTCCCGGAGTGATCGGACGGGAACCTGTAATCCGATCCGGGATATGGGAGTCTCCGCGGCGCGCGCCAAAGGCGATAGTGTAGGTATATATCCGAGAAAGGGTCATGCAAATCCTCAAGCTGAAAAACCTGAAGGAGTGCACGCTGTGCGTGGTGACCCTCGCGGTCGTCGCCGGCGCGCCGATCCTGGTGTCGGTCCTGGTCCTGGTCTGGGGCTAATTGCCATGGCCAGCCGCCACCCCCGCCGATAAGACTCTCCCTCCCCCGCTTTCGGGGACAAATCCGCCGGGAGCGGATTTCGAACCGCCGAAGGCGGGCCCGAAGGGCGGAGGGCAGGATGCCCGGAGTAACGGTTGGGGTGGGGGTGCAGCGTCGGGCCCGGCCCTCACCCCCGGCCCCTCTCCCGCAAGCGGGAGAGGGGAGGGGTGCGCGGCTTTCGGGCCGGAGAGGATCCGGATCAGCTAGCCGGCAGTAGCGCGGCGCGCAGCATCTTCCGACGCATGTAGGCGATCTGGGTCTGAAGGTCCAGGTCCTTCGGACACACGTCCTGGCAACCCAGCAAGGTCATGCAGCCGAAGACGCCGTTGTCGTCTCCGATCAGATCGTAATACTCCGCATCAGACCGGCGGTCGCGGGGATCGAGCCGTAGCCGCGCGACCTTGTTCAATCCGACCGCGCCGACAAACTCCTCCCGCATGCGCGCGGTGCCGCAGGCCGCGAGACAGCAACCGCACTCGATGCAGCGTTCCAGCTCGTAGATCTGCTCGGCAAGTTCCGGCTCCATCCGTTCTTCAAGCCGTGCAATGTCCACGTCACCCGACTCGTGGATCCAGGCCTCGAGCCGCTCGCTCATGCCCCGCATCCACTTCCCGGTATTCACCGACAGATCGCCGATCAGTTCGAAGAAGGGCAGCGGTGCCAGCGTGACGCGCTCGCCGAGGCTGCTGGTCAGGGTGCGGCAGGCCAGGCCCGGACGACCGTTGATCAGCATGGCGCAGCTCCCGCAGATACCCGCCCGGCAGACGAAGTCGAACTGCAGCGACGGGTCCTGGTGGTCACGGATGTCATTCAGCGCGACGAACAGGGTCATGCTCGGCGCCTCGTCCACCTCGAAGGTCTGCAGGTGCGGGCGGCTGGTCGGGTCCTGCGGGTTGTAACGCAGCACACTGATCCGGAGGCGACGGACGCCGGCCTCCTCCCCCGGGGTCTTCGCGTCCTGGTTACCGGTCATGGCAGCCTCTCCGTCAGGCGTTCGTTGCGGCCCTGATACTTCTTGGGCAGCAGGGACTCGTATTCCATCAATGCCTCCTGACGCCGGAAGCGATCGTCCGCGTCCTGCTCGCCAACGATCCGCTCAACCTCGGCCACGCGGCCCTCCGTATCCGGATGATCGACGTGGTTGCGCGCGCCGTAGCCGCGGAATCCGGGGGGCAGTTCCATCGCCTTCACGTCGATGTCCTCGTAGTCGATCGACGGCAGGTCGTCGCCCTCGTCGGACCAGCTCGCGAGTGTGCGCTTCAGCCAGTCGCGGTCGTTGCGCTGCGGGAAATCCTCGCGGAAGTGGGCCCCACGACTCTCGGTCCGCAACAGCGCCCCCTGCGCTACGCAGAGCGCGATCTTGAGCATCTTCTGCACGCGGTAGGCGGTGACGAGTTCGGGGTTGGACCCGGGCGCGCGAGTGCGGACCGCGATGTTCCGGCTACGCACCAGGAGCTCGCGCAGTTCGGCGACCGCGCTCTCGAGTTCATCACCGGTGCGGAAGATGCCGACCTTGTCCATCATCACGGTCTCCATCCGCTCACGCAGCTCTGTCGCATTCTCGCCTTCTTCGCGACCCAGCAGCTCGTCCAGCCGATTCCGTTCACGCTCGACGAAGCGGCGCACGAGATCCGACCGCACGCTGACCTCTCCCGCCTCCGACTCGCAGAAATCCGCGATGTACTCGGCGACGAGCATCCCCGCCACCACGGTCTCGGCAACGGAATTGCCGCCGAGGCGGTTGAAGCCGTGCAGATCCCAGCAGGCGGCCTCGCCGCAGGCGAAAAGGCCCTTCAGGGTTGGGCTCTGACCCCTGTGATCGGTCCGGATGCCGCCCATCGAGTAGTGCTGGGTCGGCCGCACCGGAATCCAGTCGGTGACCGGGTCGATGCCGAGGAAGTACTCGCAGATGTCCTTTACCTCGCGCAGGTTCTTCTCGATGTGCGCGCGGCCAAGCCCGGTGATGTCCAGCCACAGGTGGTCACCGTACCGCGAGGGTACGCCCTTGCCCTTGCGCATGTGTTCGGTCATCCGCCGGGACACCACATCGCGCGAGGCGAGCTCCTTCTTCTCGGGCTCGTAGTCGGGCATGAAGCGGTGGCCATCGATGTCACGCAGCACGCCACCGTCACCCCGGCAACCCTCGGTGGTCAGAATGCCCGCGGTAATGATCGCGGTCGGATGAAACTGCACGGCCTCCATGTTGCCCAGCGGTGCGACCCCGGTCTCCAGCGCCAGCGCGATCCCCGTTCCTTCGCAGATGATCGCGTTGGTGGAAACCTTGTAAATGCGGCCATAGCCGCCGGTCGCGATGGTCGTGGCCTTCGCCAGGTAGGCGGTGAGTTCGCCCGTGATCAGATCGCGCACCACCGCGCCGTGACAGCGCCCGCCGTCGTGGATCAGGGCCAGCGCCTCCTGCCGTTCCAGCACCGGAATCCCGTGGGCGATGGTCTGATCGCCGAGGGCATAGAGCATGGTGTGTCCGGTCCCGTCCGAGGTGTAGCAGGTGCGCCACTTCTTGGTGCCGCCGAAGTCCCGGGCGGTGATCAGCCCGTGGGCGTCGTCGTTTTCGGTGATGGTGATCTTCTGTGCGTTCACCACCGATTCGCGGTCGCCGCGCGCCACGCGGCTCCAGGGCACGCCCCAGGCGGCAAGTTCGCGAACCGCCTTCGGCGCGGTATTCACGAACATGCGCACGACGCGCTGGTCCGCGCCCCAGTCGCTCCCCCGCACCGTGTCCTCGAAGTGCACGTCCTCGTTGTCGCCTGCCCCCATCGCGCTGTTGCCCAGACTGGCCTGCATGCCGCCCTGGGCCGCGACCGAGTGCGAACGCTTCGCGGGAACCAGACTCAGGATCAGCGCGTCGAGCCCGCGGCGTTTCACGCCGACAGCCGCGCGCAAGCCTGCGAGTCCGCCTCCGATCACCAGCACGTCGGTGTAGACGACCTTCATGGCATCACCTCCGGGCGTCCCGCAGGCGCTGGTGATTCCTGCTGCCAGGTGGGTACGTAGCGCTCACCGACCTGGTCCCGATGTTCGATTCCGATCTTCATGTAGGCCCCGAGCGAAGTGAAACCCAGCAGCAGGAAAAAAACGATGAAGCCGCGCATCAGCCACTTGAGTCGCCGCCTTCCGAGCGCCGGATCACGTGCCGGCAGCCAGCCCCACTTGACTCCGACCCGGTAGGAGCCCACCGCCGCGTGGATCACCGAAGTCACCAGCAGCAGCACGTACAGCGGCCACATCCACTCGCTGACCACGCGGTCGGATGAGGCATAGGGACCGATGTTCGCGGGCTGCGAGATCATCGTGTACAGGTGCACCGAAACGAGGAAGAACAGTGCGAACCCCGTGTAGACCTGCACCCACCACAGGCTCGTGTCCTCGTGATGCATCAGCTTCTGGTGATCGCGGTAGGCCCGGTACTGGCGGTAGCTGACCGGAATCTTGCGCACCGCAAGCACCGCGTGCAGCACGACAATGGCCAGAATGAAGAGGGAAAACAGTGTGATGATGATCGGATAGGGCGTTCCGAAGAGGTAATAGCCCTCGAAGAACATCGTTACCCGATACATCGCGTCCTTGCCCAGCAGGATCGATGCCTCGGCGAACAGGTGCACCCAAAGAAACAGGGCCAGAAACAGCCCTGATGCACTCTGCAGCGAATCCAGCCGTGCCGGCCAGAACCTGCCACTGCGGCGCTTCGTCAACGCCGCACCAACCGCAAGATCACTCGGAATGCCCATCAACCCACCTTTTTTTCGGGAGTAGTCACGGATGACGGGCCGGCCACGGACAACCCGACCGCCCCATACTAGGAGCAGGCCCTCCGGGTGGGTATTGATCCATGTCACGAGGGAGGGACCCGGGGGCGCGCAGGCACCCCGAGTCGCGACAGGTCATACCGTGAAGCGCCCTTCGCGGAGCATCTGCGCGTTCATGATCTCGAGTTCGCGCGCCCCGGACACGACCACCTCGGGATCGGGGACGAAGTCGAGCCCCGGGTCCAGGCGCTGATAGGGAACCGAATTCAGGATCACCTTGATCGCGTTCAGACGAGCCCGGGCCTTGTCGTTCGAACGGATGATCGTCCACGGCGCCCACGAGGTGTGTGTCTGGCGCAGCATTTCGTATTTCTGGTGCGTGAAATCGTCCCAGCGGTCCTGCGCCTGCACGTCGATCTCCGAGAGCTTCCACTGGCGCAGCGGGTCGGTCTTGCGCCGCTCGAAACGCCGGGCCTGCTCATCCTTGGTCACGCTGAAGTAGAGCTTGATCAGGATCGTGCCCTGGCGAACGAGGTCCTTCTCGAAGCCGACCACGCCGTGCATGAAATTCTCGTACTCCTCGTCGGTGCAGAACCCGAAGACCGGCTCGACCATCGCGCGGTTGTACCAGCTGCGGTCGAACAGCACCTGTTCTCCCCCGTGCGGAAACTGCTCCACGTAGCGCTGAAAGAACCACTGCGACCGCTGGTGCTCGGTGGGTTTGCCGAGCGCGACGACCCGGTAGTGCTTCTCGTTCATGTAGCGCGTGATACGCCGGATGGTACCGCCCTTGCCGGCCGCATCGCGGCCCTCGAACAGGATGATCATCCGCTGCTGGGTTTCTTCCAGCTGTTTCTGCATCCGGATGAGTTCGGCCTGGTACGGCTTGAGCGCCTGCTCCTGCCGACGCCGCGCGACCGCGCTGCGCGTCTCACGCTTCAGGTCGGCCAGCGATTTCCGAAGCTCCGCGCGTTCCTGCAGCAGCTCATCGACCGATGCCGGCGGTGTGTGCTGCTCCGGCCCACCCGCATCGACTGGCTTTTCCATCGTGTCTGCCCCCTACGCTCGTGTTCACCGCGTAGTATAAGACGAATCTGCCGGCCATCGGGAGGGCGGATCAGTGACCCGAGGATCCGCGGGGGTCATCGACGGCCAGACCGCCGTAGCGGATCACGCGCTCGAGCTGGCCCGGATCCAGGACCAGTTCGTGGCGTTCCCGCAGCGCGTTGCCGATGGCCTGCCGGGTCCGTGGAACCGGGTCCATGTCGCGGATGAACTGCCCCGCGTCTTCCACCACGGCCCAGGGATAAAGCACCCAGCGCCACTCCCGCATCACCTCGGCCTTGAAGTCGGCTGGGCAGCGCGTGGTGGTCTTTTCGTGGAGAACGGCGCTGTGCAGCGCAGCCGGCGACTGATCGCGCAGATAAACAAGCGCCGCCTCCAGCGTATCGCCGCTGTCGTTGACGTCGTCCACCAGCAGCACCCGCCGACCCTCGATGTCACCACCGAGCGGGTACTCCACCGTTACCTCCCCGGCTGACCGCGCACCGGCCTCGTAGTGGCCAATCTGGATGCTCATGAGTCGCGCGACATCCAGAAAGTCGCAGAGAAACCGCGCCGGCATAAAACCGCCCCTGGCAATGGCCACCACCGTGTCCACCTCCTCCTCCGCGTCGAGCAGAACGCTTGCCACGCGGTCGCAGGCGTCCACCACTTCGTCGAGGCCGATGAGCCGCACCGGCATCGGTTCCCTATCAGCCACCTTCCACGACCTCGACACCAGCCTCGCGCATCCGTTCGAGCGCCTTGCGTCCGCCGTCAGCGGTGACCGGGCGCGTTCCCTCCGCGAAGAGCATGACCCCGAAGCCTTCCCGCCTGGCGTCCAGCGCAGTTGCCTCCACGCAGACGTCCTGAGCCAGCCCCGCCACCCAGATGCGCGACACGCCGCGGCGGCGCAGCTCGTCGGCGAGCCCGGTCTGGTCGAAGGCGGAGTTCTGATCCTGGTCGAAGCGCACACCTTTGGTCACCTTGATCGTGTCTGCGGGCAGTTGCAGCCGGGGATGAAAAGCGGCCCCCTTCGTGTCCTGAACACAGTGAGGCGGCCATTCGCCCCCCTGCGCCTCGAAACTGACATGCCCCTGCGGATGCCAGTCCCGTGACGCAAACACGGGGATGCCGGCGGCCTGTGCCCTTTCGATCCATGGATTCACCGCTTCCACCACCTCGTCACCCCCCTCGATGGGCAACTCGCCGCCCGGACAGAAGTCGTTCTGCAGATCGACGAGTATCAGCGCATCACCGTTCCGGAATTCCGTGGCTGTCATGGCCTTGCTCCTTCGTCAATGTGAAAGTCGCGTACTCAAGGGGACAGATTTGAAAATCTGTCCCCTTGGAGGCGAGACGGCGGACCAACAGCGGCGACAGGTCTGCAGAACTGACCACCGGGCGCCACACTGCCCCGTCCCGGACGCTCAGCCGTCGGCTGCGATCGCCTCGCGCACCCTGCGTTGATATTCCTCCAGCGCGTCACTCACCCGCACGGGATAAGGGGGTTCCGCCTTCGCGAGGGCGCGGACCGCCTGCGGCAGTCCGGCCACCGACGCGGCTGCATGTTTGCGCAGGCGATCGAGGTCCCGCTCGTGGGTTTCCAGGCGTTTGCCGTCCTCCATCACCTTTGACAGCAGCGGGTCACCCGGCCGTTCCTCATCGCAGCGCCCGATCACGTCCCCGGTGAAGATGCCGTCGCGCTGTTCGCGAAACACCTGCTTGCGCCCGGGCAGGATGGGCTTGCCCGACGACAGCTTCAACCGGCCCTTCCCGGCGTATTCCGCAAGCTTGTAGGCGATGTCGAGATCGGGAACGTCACTGGAGATTCCCATGCTCGTGCCCACACCGAAACCGTCGATCGGAGCCCCCGCAGAGACCAGGCGCTGGATCGCGTGTTCGTCCAGTCCACCGCTGGCGAAGACCTCGACGCCCTCCAGCCCTGCAGAATCCAGGATGCGCCGGGACTCCCGGGACAATGCATCCAGATCGCCGGAGTCCAGCCGCACCGCACTGACGCGGAATTGTTCGCCGAGTCGTTCCTGCAGATCCACGACCCGCCGGACCCCATCCAGCGTGTCATAGGTGTCGACCAGCAGCACGGTGTCCGGGTACAGGCGGGCAAAGGCATCGAAGGCCTCGCGCTCCGTGTCGTGCGCCTGGATGTAGCTGTGCGCCATCGTCCCCCGCACGGGAACGCCGTAGATCCGGCCCGAGAGCACGTTGGAGGTTCCCGCGACACCGGCAATGTGAAACGCCCGGGCGCCCTTGATCGCGGCGTCGATGCCGTGGATGCGTCGGGCGCCGAAGTCGAGCACCGGACGACCCGCCGCCGCGCTTACCAGCCGCGCGGCCTTCGTGGCCAGAACGGTCTGCACGTGGATCTGGTTCATCACCAGGGTCTCGACGAGTTGCGCCTCCGGCAGTGGCGCGACGACCTCGAGGATCGGCTCGTTGGCGAACACCGGTGTGCCTTCCTTCACCGCGTACACGTCACCGGTGAAACGCAGGTCTGCAAGCCAGCCCAGGAACCGGTCGGAGAAGGGACCGAGCGATGCCAGATACTCGAGATCCTTCTGCTCGAAGCGAAGATCCTCCAGCTGACCGAGCAGCGAATCGAGTCCGCAGGCCAGAAGGTAGTTGCGCCCTGGCGGCACCTTGCGCACGAACAGGCTGAACACCGCCGGGTCGTGCATGCTCTCCTCGAGGTAGGCCTGCAGCATCGTGAGTTCGTAAAGGTCAGTGAACAGGGCCAGTTCCTGGTCACAGGCCGTCACCGGTGCCTGCGGATCTGCGCGGTTCATGCGTTCATACCTCCGTGGCAGCCGTGTGTGAGCGACGGATCGCCAAAGCGGTTTCCGGGAAGCCCTGCGGCAATGGGATCCCGGCTTGTGCTTTCAGGGCAAGACCGGAAAATGGATTTGCCGCCTTCAGGCCGCGTCCCCGGAAACCGGCCGGATATCGAACTGCAGGAATTCCTCGACCTGCTTGAAGCGGTCCAGTAACTGCTTCTGGCGGTCGGCACCAAGAAACACCACCGCGATCTCGTAGCTGTAGCTGTCCTGGAACGGCAGATCGCTCAGGCGCATACCCTCTTCCACCAGAAGGTCCACGCGCGCCTCGGGGAAGGCCTCGGCGATCCGGTCGAGGTCCTCCTGGCTCGGTACCGCGTCGACCACCCCGTCCCCGATGCTGTCCTTGAACAGCCGCATCATGAACTTGCCGGCCAGCTTGTGCGGTCCCTGGCGATAGGGCAGTTCCGGCTTCCGGCCCAGCGCCAGATCCATCGCCACCTTCTGGTTGGTCTCACCATCAACCATCAGGAACAGCGGCGAGTGGGATTTCGAAATACGTGGATTGATCTCCAGCAACCAGACGCGATCGTTCTTGTGGTCCCAGAAGAACTCGATGTTGAAGGGCGCACCGTCGTAGTCAATGGCACGAATCAGCTTGCGCGCGGCCTCGATCATGCGCGCCTGGACCCGGCGCGGAAGCTTCGAGGGGTACTGGTAACGCGAGAAGCTCGAACGGTGCTTGCCGGACCGTATCGAGTCCACCACACCGAAGACCTGCACCGCCCCCTCCCAGGCAAAGCCCTCGATGGTGGCCTGTACCCCCGTCGAGATGATCTCCTCAGCGATGCAGTGGTAGCCGTCGATCTCGGCAATCTCCGGTGGCAGATCGACGTGGGCCAGGAACTCGTTGAATGGGCGTCCGACCACGCCGATATTCTCGCGGATCTCGGGAATCACCTTCTCCAGAGCCTCCGCAGAGTCGATGTAGAACCCCAGAAACGAGGAGTGCGCCTTCACCGGCTTGATCCAGAACGGGTAGCGGATTTCTATCTGTCCGACGGGGTCTTCGCCGAAGGGGTCGATCGCCTGAAAGCTCGGAATCATTTCCCCGAGCGCCTTTTTCTGCTCCTTGCGGGACCAGTATTTGTGCTCGCAACGGGTGACCGCCTCGAGGGAAGGACCCGGCAGCCCGGCATCCCGGGCGAAAAGCGGGACGCAAACGGTGGTCGGAAAATCCCAGAATCCCATCACCGCATCCGCACCGCCGGACACCGAGGCAAAGACCTCCGGCGCCCGTTTCCTCAATTCGTCGATCGACGGATAGGTGCCGCTCTTCGGGCGCACCACCTCTGTGTACTCGAACAAACGGTGGAAGCGGTACTCCTCGTCGCCTTCGATGGTCTCGAGCAGTTCCCGGTTGAAGCCGTCGAGCCCCATCACAAAGATGTTCTTCATCTGCCACACTCCTTTGTTCTGGCCGCAAGTCGCCTGGTGGGCCATGCGGGAAGTCGGGTAACGACGAAGCAGCCGGATATCCCGGAACAACCCGGATCAGTGCGGGAACGGCCACCCTGTTTCAGGCGTGCCCAATCCAGCGCCGGCCAATCTGGGACCGCGATCTGACCCCGAACTTTCCGCATCGCCCACCAGCCTCTTTCATTGAGGCAACCAGGGCGGTTCCATGTTCCGGGCAAAACACAGCGAACGCGCCAGCCCGTTGCCCGAACCCGCGTCGAACGCAATTGCCCGCGATGTCACCCCGCCTTGCCGCCCTTGTCATTGAGTATAGAGAGCGCAAGCCCCGCCCTCACCCCGTGTCCCGGCCCTTGGCCCTTGCCGGTAGCGTCTGCGGGCGGCCCCGGCGTCGAACTAGCCCGTGCCGAGCCTGGAGATAACGACCAACGACCCTGACCGCGGGCGGGTCAACAGCGGTGACCGCCGAGTTGAACGATAATGAAGCTCGCGGGAAAGACGTGCCCGCCGCGATAACGGGACTGCTGCCCCGGACCCTGATGACCCAAACCCCGCAACCACCGCCGACAGACGCGATGCGCGCCCTACCGCCACGTCCTCCCATTGCTGCCCCAAGGCGCTCCAGCCGCGCCGCAGGCATGATCCCGCTGCTGCTGGTAATGCTCGCGCTGTCCCCACTTGGTGCCCCGCATCCAGCCGATGCGCAGGGCGGACTCTGGCCAGGAAATACCCCTTCCCTGTGCACGTTGCCGATCACCTACACGATCGGCGACGTGGATCCGCGCTTCGAGATCGACGTGGCAGACTTCGGGTCTCTGGTAAGGGAGGCGGCGGCATTGTGGGACCGTGAGATCGCTGGTACGGCCTTCGTGGCGGCGCCGCGCGGGGAACTCTTGATCGAGCTTGCATTCGATGAGCGTCAGGAACGCTGGCAGGCGCGTCAGGAAGCGGAAGCGTCGCTAGCGGTACTGCGCGAGCGTTACGAGGGGCTGCTTGCCGAACTGGACGGACATCGCAGCGCGCTCCGGGAGGTGCGGGAGCATCATGACCGCCTGGCGGCCGCCTACCGCCTGCGTCGCGAAAACCTTGCCGCGTCATCCCGCTTCCGTCACGGCGCTCACGGGTCCCGTGCCGGCGACGAACTGCAACAGCTCCTCGACGAACTCCGGAAGCTCGCTGATGCGGAGGAGCGCGCACGCGAGCGCTTCAACGCGTCACTGTCAGATGTCCGCTCCGCTGCCGATGAGCTCGACGACAAAGTCGCGCACCTGAACGAGAAATTCAGCCAGGACCGCGGTTTCGACAAGGCTCTGTTCACCTTCGTCCACCGCCGCGGGATCAGCCGGCGCAGCATCACGGTGTTCCAGTTCGACGACCGTGCCGACCTGCGCCAGGTCCTGGCGCACGAGCTTGGCCACGCACTGGGCATCAACCACGTGGCCGACCCCGCGGCCCTGATGTTCTACCGGGTGACCAGCGAGAACCGGGGACTCACGCGCCTTGCCGAGGCTGACCGCGAGGCCCTGGAGCGCGCGTGCGCGGGCACCAGTGCGCTGCACGATTCGCGGCGATGACTCCTTGCCGGGGGTCTGGCGCGTCGTCGGGCATTGCCACCGTCTACCCCGGGTGGTGGGTACGCCCCGGGTCGCGACAGCAAGCGTGAAAGCTGGGTGCAGACCGGAATGACCGGGTCCGGCAGATCACCGAAGTGGCAGAACGCCTGGCGGGAGCGGATCATGTTCGCGCTGGCGCTGATCCTGCTTGCAAACCTCGCACTGGTGCTCCCCCACAGCATCGCGGCCGAGAACGTTGCGGCAACAATTTGGGAGGTCGATGCGGTCCGCTGGATCGTGCTCGGACTGTGGATCGCGATCGTGCTGGACGGAATCCTGGGATTCGTCTCCTCCGTACGCAATCGAAGACCGGGCGCGCTCGCGCGGTTCCTGCTGGTGGCGGCACTGCCACCTTTTCGCCTCGCCGTTTCACCACAGTCGGCGCCCCGGTGGATCTGGCTCCCTTTCACCGGCTGGCGCCGACACGGGCCCGGGCTGTTCCGCCGGCTCGAACTGCGCTTCGCGATTCCGATGCTCATGGTGGCCGTTCTGATCATCCCGGTGATCGGGGTGGAGCTCCTGTTCGCCGACGAACTGGCCCGGGATCCGCGGCTGGCCGCCGCATTGCACGGCGTGACCTCGCTGATCTGGATCGCCTTCACGACCGAATTCATCCTGATGATCACGGTTGCGCAGAAAAAGCTGCAGTACGCGCGGGAGCACTGGATCAACCTGCTGATTATCCTGCTGCCGCTGGTCGCATTCCTCCGGATGCTGTTCCTGATCAAGGCCCTGCGGGCGGCCAAGATGAGCCAGGCGGTACAGACGGTCCGGCTGCGGGTGGTCCTGACCCGGGCCCACCGCATCGCAATGCTGCTCAATCTGCTCGAAAGGCTGCTGGTCCTGAAGCCGCGCCTTTACCTGAAGATCCTGCGCGGCCGTGAAGAACGAAGCCTGCGTGAACTCTCCGACATCCGCACCCGGATCCGCGAGATGGAGATGCGCATCGCCCGGCAGGAACGCAAGACCGGAGACTGAAGTCCAAATCGCTTCCGAAGGCCAGACCACCTGACCGACCCTCCACCCCCGGGTGCTCCTCAGCCGAGATCAGCTCGCCTTGCCTCCTGGATCTGCTCCCGGCTGATGTCCAGGGCCTTCATGCGCGACGAGAGCGTCGTGGGGGGAATGCCCATCAACTCCGCCGCGCCTCCCTTGCCAAAGACCTTTCCGTTGCAGGCCTCGAGCGCGACCAGGATATTCTCGCGATCGCGCTGACGGCGCTGCGATTCGGTAAGGATTGCGTCGCTGGGACACTCCGTTGATGTGCAGTCATGCTGGTACGCAGGGCTCTCGCGGGACTTTCTTCGAACCGGCAGTTCGAGTCTGAGGCGGCCGCCGTGCCCGAGGATCACCGCCCGTTCAATGACGTTCTCCAACTCCCGCACATTGCCGGGCCAGTCGTAGGCAAGAAGCGATCGCAGATCACCCTGGGTCAGCCTTACACCCGTCTTCTTCGCTCGTCTGCAGGACCGCTTCACGAATTCGGCGGCCAGTGGGGCGATGTCGTCCGGACGCTCGCGGAGCGGTACCGACTGGATCGGAAACACGTTCAGCCGGAAGAAGAGGTCCTGACGGAAACGCCCTCGCCGGACGTCTTCTTCGAGGTCACGGTTTGTCGCGGCGATCACGCGGACATCGACGCGGCGGGTGTGCTCCTCCCCGACCCGTTCGACCTGGCCATCCTGCAGCACACGCAGCAGCTTGCCCTGCAATTCGGGCGGAATCTCTCCGATCTCGTCGAGAAATAGAGTGCCCCCGTCCGCGAGCTCGAAACGACCGACACGGTCCCGGGTTGCCCCGGTGAACGCGCCACGCACATGGCCGAAGAACTCGCTTTCGAAGAGCTCCCGCGGGATCGCGGCGCAATTGACCCGGATCAGGGGACGTTCCGACCGTGCGCTGGCCGAGTGGATCGCATGCGCGATCAACTCCTTTCCGGTACCGGACTCGCCAACGACGAGCACGCTGGCTTCCGTCGGTGCGACCAGTTCGATCTGCTCGATCACCTTGCGGATCGGTGCGCTGGTGCCAATGATCCCGTCGAAGGCGCATTCGGATCGGATCTCCTCCTGCAGATACGCGTTTTCCATCTCCAGGCGTTCGCGTAGCTGGTTGACCTCTGCCAGCGCGCCGCGCAGGCGCTCCTCGGCCTCCCGCCGGGGGGTGATGTCCCGAAAGACCACCACGGCCCCGATCAGAACCCCCCGATCCCGGATCGGGGTGCTGGTGTATTCCACGAACACAGGCCTGCCGTCCTTGCGCCAGAAGACCTCGCTGTCGACGCGGTGCACCGTTCCGTCGCGGAACGCGGCATAGATCGGGCAATCCTCCTCGGGATAGTGTCTGCCGTCGTGGTGCGTGTGGTGCACCAGATCGTGCATCGTCTTTCCAACCATCTCGGCCGCCGTCCAGCCCAGGACCCGCTCCGCGGCGGGATTTACGAAGGTGGTCACTCCGTCGGCGTTTACCCCGTAGATACCTTCCCCGGCTGCGCTGAGGATGAGCCGATTCTCACGCTCCAGATCGCGGAAGAACTGCTCGGCATCCCGCCACCAGGCATCCCCGCGCCGGATGCGGTGTACCGCCTCACGCCGGGCACAGCGCATCCGCCGTGACTGCAGGTCATCGATGATGACGAAGATCAGCACCCTGGATCGCATCTCGACGCGTGTTGCCGAATACTCCAGAGCCTTTCTAGAGCCGTCGGGGCGCCGAAGCTCCAGCACCTCCGAGCGGGCATGTCCCCGTTCCAGGGTCTCCTCCGAGAACACCTGCAGATCCGCCAGTTGTCCCGGATGCAATCCGCTTGCCCTTCGGCCAATCAACTCATCCAGCGGAATCTCAAACAGCGTGGACGCGGCCATGTTGGCCTCCATGACCCGATCACCCCACGGGTCCAGCAGCATCATCGCCTCCGCGCCTTGCTCGAAAAGCTCCCGATAGGAGGCCTCCGCTCGCTGTCTCCGCGCGGGTTCACGGCCCCTGCCGTGCTCCACGAACTCTCGTGGTGCACGCCACGAAAGATCGTGGAGCACGAAATCCCGTGGTGTAGAAAGCCTGGTGCCCGAGGCCTGGTTTTTCCGCATTTTCATGATCTTGCAGATCCCGTTCAGTGGTTGGCATGGCAGGTGCTTCCGCACTACACGAGGCGCCATGGCGTACTCGGAAAAGAATTGCAGCTGGATTTCGCCCCAATGTGGTGCCGACGGTGCCCCGTGGGTCTATTCCAGAGCGCTTCGCCGTAACGCAGCACATGCCGTGCCAACCCGATGGCCGGTTCGCGAACCCATCACCGGAGCCAGACCATGACGACCAAGAGCCTGCAGAACCCCTTCGACCCAGACAGCGACCTAATGCACAGCCACGCCGATGAGGCCCGGGAGCATGGCGCAGAGGGCCATGTCTGCGGACCCGGCTGTCTGCATCACCATACCCGCATCGATGGTGAGGATGTGCCCCTTGAGATGGCGCACTACCACACCCCGACCGAGCCGGCGATGGATCAGGAGGCGATGATCGATCGCGCGGTCGAAAGCGCGGTGGTACGCGCCGTGTTCAACCACAGCGAGGTGGACCGGCGCCGGTTCCTGAAACTGATCGGGGGAGCGACTTTTGCTGCTGCGCTCGGCAGCATCTTCCCGCTCGATGCCCTGAAGGCCGCAGTGAAGGACAGCGTGGGCCCACTGGAAAAGACCAAGCTGAAGGTCGGCTTCGTGCCGATCACCTGCGCTACGCCGATCATCATGGCCCACCCGATGGGCTTCTACGAGCGCTACGGTCTCGACGTCGACGTCATCAAGACGGCCGGCTGGGCGGTCTCCCGCGACATGTCGCTGAACCGCGAATACGACGCTTCCCACATGCTGTCGCCGATGCCCCTCGCGATGAGCCTCGGACTCGGGTCCACTGCCGAGCCCTTCATTATGCCCGCGGTCGAGAACATCAACGGGCAGGCGATCACCCTGCACAACAAGCACAAGGACAAGCGGGATCCGAGCCAGTGGAAGGGCTTCCGTTTCGGTGTGCCCTTCGAATACTCGATGCACAACTTCCTGCTCCGCTACTACGTGGCCGAGCACGGTCTGGACCCGGATCAGGACATCCAGATCCGTGTGGTCCCGCCACCCGAGATGGTCGCCAACCTGCGGGCCGAGAATCTCGACGGCTACCTGGCGCCCGACCCCTTCAATCAGCGCGCGGTGTGGGAGCGCATCGGCTTCATTCATCTGCTGACCAAGGAAATCTGGGAAGGACACCCCTGCTGCGCATTCGCCTGCTCGCGGGAGTTCGCCGAAACGAATCCGAATACCTATGGCGCCCTGTTCCGGGCCATCGTTGATGCCACGCAGTACGCCTCCGATCCGGAGAACCGCGGCGAGATCTCGGAGGCCATCGCCCCGACCGCGTACCTCAACCAGCCGGTACCGGTACTGCAGCAGGTCCTCACCGGACGCTTCGCCGACGGTCTCGGCAATATCGTCGATGAACCCCAGCGCATCGACTTCGATCCCTTCCCCTGGCACTCCATGGCCGTCTGGATCCTGACCCAGATGAAGCGCTGGGGCTACCTGCGCCGGGACATCGACTACAACGGTGTCGCGGAGCAGGTCTTCCTGGCCACCGAGTGCGGCGAGATCATGCGCGAACTCGGATACGAACCACCGGAGAAGACCTACAAGAACTTCACGGTGATGGGCAAGGTGTTCGACTACACCGACCCCGAGGGCTACCTCAACAGCTTCGCGATTCGCAGGACCTGATGATGGCAGGCCTGAAAACACGCGCGGCGATCCTGTCGGTCCTGTTTCTCGTGGTGTTCCTGGGGGCGTGGCAACTGGCCACGGCGCCCCCCGGGGCTCCCGAACGCGAGCTGACCGAGTACGAGATCATGATGGGCCTGGGTGCCGGGTCCGGGGCCGGCATGCCGGCGCCCACCGAGGTCTTCAGCCTGGCCTGGGAGGAACTCTCGCGCCCCTTCCACGACAGTGGTCCGAACGACAAGGGCATCGGCCTGCAGCTGTTGTACTCCGTAGGCCGTGTGCTGGCCGGCTTCGCTCTGGCGGTGGTCGTCGCGGTGCCGATCGGGTTTCTGATCGGCATGTCCCCGGTGCTGAACAACGCCCTCAATCCATACATCCAGGTCCTGAAGCCGATCTCGCCACTGGCCTGGATGCCACTCGCCCTGTTCACGATCAAGGACGCGGCGACATCCGCGATCTTCGTGATCTTCATCTGTTCGATCTGGCCCATGCTGGTGAACACGGCCTTCGGGGTGGCATCCGTGAAGCGTGACTGGCTGAACGTCGCGCGCACGCTGGAGCTGTCCAGCATTCGTACCGCCCTGTTCGTGATTCTTCCGGCCGCCGCCCCGACGATCCTCACCGGCATGCGGATCTCCATCGGCATCTCGTGGCTGGTCATCGTAGCCGCGGAAATGCTCGTCGGCGGCACCGGGATCGGTTACTACGTCTGGAACGAGTGGAACAACCTCGACATCGCGGCCGTGATCTTCGCCATCATCATGATCGGTATCGTCGGCATGCTCCTCGATGCGGTCCTTGCCCAAGCCGGACACTTTCTGCGCTACCAGGAATAAGGAGACATTGAATGAGCCTGCACTTCATCGAGGTCGAGAACCTCGCCCGAGCATTCCCCCAGCCGGGGCGGCAACCGCCGCTCAAGGTCTTCGAGCACGTGAACTTCACGATCGAAAAGGGGGAATTCATCTGCGTGATCGGTCATTCCGGATGCGGAAAGTCGACCATCCTCAACATCCTGGCCGGCCTCGACGCCGCGAGCGACGGGGCCTTCGTGATGGATGGCAAGGAAGTCAGTGGACCGAGCCGGGACCGGGGCGTGATCTTTCAGAACCACAGCCTGCTTCCGTGGCTCTCGGCACTCGGAAACGTATCCTTTGCCGTGCGCGCCCGCTGGCCGGAATGGTCGCGGCGGCAGGTCCGCGAACACAGTCTGAGCTACCTGAAGATGGTCGGCCTGGCAGGGGCCGAGCACAAGAAGCCGTCAGAGCTGTCGGGCGGCATGCGTCAGCGCGTCGGGATCGCCCGGGCCTTCGCCATCGAACCCAAGCTCCTGTTGATGGACGAGCCGTTCGGTGCGCTCGATGCGCTGACCCGGGGCGTCATCCAGGACGAACTTCTGGAGATCTGGGGCCGCACTCACCAGACCGTGTTCATGATCACCCACGACGTGGATGAGGCCATCCTGCTCGCGGATCGCGTGATGCTGATGACCAACGGACCGGATGCGCGCATCGCTGAGTCCGTCGTCATCGACATTCCCCGCCCGCGCGATCGTTCCGCCATCCATCAGCACCCGGAGTACTACACGATCCGCAATCACCTCGTGGACTTTCTGATCACTCGCTCCAAATCCCTTCAGGGCCGAGTCGGCGGCCCCGGACAGCAGCCCCGCTCGGTCAACCCGGTCAGGGGGACCGGAGTCCCCGACCGAGGCGGCACACCCAGGGTTGTCGGCGGAACCGGATGACTATTGGACCACCGCCGGCCGATCACCCCGGGCCGCAATCACCCCGGACCGATCACCCGTCGAGCCTTGTCCACCTGCGAGACCATTCGACTTGTGTTTGAGGAAACAACCAGAGGGAACAACCCATGATGACCAAGATTGAAATGACGGAAACGATCCTGAAGGCCAAATTCGACAAGGGCTGCCGCTGGAGCGACATTGCAGAGGCCGCCGGAATGCACGAGGTCTACGTCACCTCTGCCTGCCTTGGAATGAATCACCTGGACGGTTCATCCGCAGAGCGCCTGTGTTCCTATCTCGGGCTGGACCCCGCGGTGTCCACGGCGCTCGAGGCCTTCCCGCACAAGACCTGGGACAAGGCCATCCCGACCGATCCTTTGATCTACCGGTTCTACGAAGCCGTGAATGTGTACGGGGACACCATGAAGGAACTGATTCACGAGAAGTTCGGTGACGGGATCATGAGCGCGATCGACTTCTCCATGGATATCGAAAAAGTCCCTGACCCCAAGGGCGACCGGGTCAAGGTCACCTGGAACGGGAAGTTCCTCCCTTACAAGAGTTGGTAACGCCCCTGCGGACCGACGGACATGCGATCCTGCATGAGGCCGCTCCCTGTCGCGCGTTCCCAGCAGGGAAGCGGCCTCCGGTCGGGCCCGACGGCGGCCTGATCACCGGGGTCGGCGGGGCATCTCACAGGAACCGCCGAGTGACAGCCCAGGTGCGTCAACCTGCCTCGCCCCCACGAAGGTAAAGGGAGAACGGCAGGGTCACGACGCGTCCGCTCATCGCGGCCTCGAGCAGACCCTCGAATTGCTCAGCCTCGTCGATCGAGTCGTTCGCCACCACCAGCCAGTCTCCGGAGCGCAGCTGGAGACGGACGCCGTCGACCAGTGCATTCGGCTCCTCGGGAGACACGATGTACAGCGGGCAATCCTCGTATCGCCAGATCTCGCCGACGCCCACCACCCACTCGGGCGCGGCAAAGCGCGCGATCGCATGGACGCGCGCCGGATCCCCATAGCCAAAACGGGCGGGGTCAACTGGATGGATCTCCGGGAGCGGAAAGAGACGGATGAATCCCATGCTGGTCTGTCGCGGGACTGGGTCTGCGGGCAGAATACCTCAAGGCACCGCCGCACGGCTCGGGCGGCGGGCGAGGTAATGCTGGTACAGATTCGCGTGTTCACCTTCCAGTCACCGCCCCCCAGCGTACGGGTCCATTCGGTCGCGCTCTTCAAGTTGGTGAAATCGCCGGTATGAGCGGAATACCTCCCCACCGCACAGGTGCCACCCAGCGGGCAAGAGTGCCGGCTGCGAGCCACCGAACGGATGCTTTACACTGCCGTCCTGGACTTCATGGACGTCGCGGGGCAGCCCCGCGACCCGGCGCCGGCCCCCACCGCGGATTGAAGCCACATGCTCAATGCCATCAGAGACTTCTTCGAAAGCAATCTGAGCCCCGGCGGCACGGAGCAGGACGAGGCCCACCGGCTGCGCCTGGCCGTTGCCGCGTTGCTCCTGGAAATGACGCGAATGGACGAGACCGCGCGCCCCGAGGAGTGCGCGCGGGTAGAGGAGGCCGTGCGCGAACGCTTCGAGCTGACGCCCGAGGAGACCCGGGAGCTACTTGCCCTGGCCGAGGCCGAGAGCAAGGACGCGACCGACTACTTCCAGTTCACCTCATTGATCAACCGCCACTACGGCCCCGGAGAGCGGGTCGCGCTGGTGCGCGAGCTCTGGCGGATCGCCTACGGTGACGCGATATTGCACCAAAACGAGGAATACCTGGTGCGCAAGCTCGCCGAGCTTCTGCACGTTCCCCACAGTCAGCTCTTGGCGACCAAGCATCAAGTCCAGGGAGAAGGCTGAGGTACATCGGTGGCGATGCCGCGGCATCCTCATCCCGAGAGGAAGCAACCAGCGCCGGTCCGATTGGTCGCCAAAGGCACCTGCTCCGCATCGCCGCGCATCGAGAGCTCATCCCAAGCCGCATCGCGAGCCTTGTCTGCACCCAGACTCGCGCCGATCCGGTCCGGACGACTGCGCAGAACAGGCCGGCGGCTCAACCCATGACCATCAACACCAGATCCCACCCCGCCGTGAAGCAGGCCCCGACTACTGGTTCGCCGTCCGCCACCACTGCGAATGGTCGCGCCGCAATTCGTCGTGAGACGGCATCGGGAAGCTGGCCAATTCCTCACCATTGCCGATATAGAACCCGCTGCTGACCATGCGGTACAGGAAATCCGAGGACTGGGGCCGGAGGACAAGCTTGTTCTCCTTGGTGTCGCTATCGAGTTCGAGCAGCGTGTCACGCAGGTGATGAACATAGGGGTAAGGGAGTTCATCCAGGTTGCCGTTCTCCGGATCGGAGGCGAGTTCCCCGAGGTCCAGTTCCACGAAGGCGAGAGCGGGGAAACGGATCAACTTGCGCGGCCGGTTGACGACGGTGTCGTAGAACGCGCGCGGTTTCAACAGGCTCGCGACCAGGCTGTTTACAGGTGCAAGGTCCTGGTACAGATGGTAGGGGTCCGGGCCGTCCGATTCGTCATGCTCGGCGCGTTTCAGGGCCAGCGTCTGCCCAAAGGCCGTCACCAGGTGCAGGTCGCCCATAACACCCAGCGGCAAGTGCTCAAGCACCCGGTAGGCCGAAACGTAAATGGATTTCCTTGGCTCACCGTCCGGGTGGGGAACACAGCGCTCGATGGCCTCCTCGATCGGAAAATGCTCATGCCGGAATTCGGGATCGATCTCGGTGAATAGGGCCTGGCCGCGCGTCTTGTAGCGCCGACCGGTCGCGTAATACTGGGCAAAGTCGGCCGGTGGCAGCATCGATGCCACAAGTGCCTCGGGCATCAGCGAAAAGTAGAGGTGGACCGCCATGGTTATCGAACTCCTCTTGTCGCGGAGATTTTTTTCATCCCCTTGTGAAAGCATAGCGAATGCACATCCCAGTCGCTGCTCTCGGTATCGACCCCGGATAGGCCAAGCTCCATCTTCAGTTCTGTCTCCGGTGCCATCTGCAATCGGCTCCTGGCCATGTTCTGTGGTTCTCCCTGGTTCGGATCTACAAGCGGGTCCCCGCCTTGTTCACAGGATCGGCACGATCAATAGAGCCATGATATTGATGACCTTGATCAATGGATTGATCGCAGGACCGGAGGTGTCCTTGTAGGGGTCGCCGACGGTATCGCCGGTGACCGCGGCCTTGTGAGCCTCGGATCCCTTGCCTCCGTGGTTGTCGTCCTCGATGTATTTTTTCGCGTTGTCCCAGGCGCCCCCACCCGTGGTCATGGAGATGGCGACGAAGAGACCGGTGACGATCGCGCCGATCAGTAACCCGCCAAGCGCCTCCTTGCCCAGAAACACGCCCACCAGGATCGGCACCAGCACTGGCAGCAACGAGGGAATGATCATCTCCCGGATCGCCGCTGTGGTCAGCATGTCGACTGCCCGAGTGTAGTCGGGCTTGGCGGTACGCTCCATGATGCCGGGGATCTCCCGGAACTGCCGGCGCACCTCGTTGACGATGCCCGCGGCCGCACGTCCCACCGACTCCATCGTCATCGCCGCAAACAGGTAGGGCACCAGGCCGCCGATGAACAGCCCGACGATTACCTTCGGATTGCTCAGCTCGAAGCTGTGCAAGATGCCGGTGTGGTCCGTGAGGCCATGGGTGTAATCGGCGAAAAGCACCAGTGCCGCGAGGCCTGCGGAGCCGATTGCATAGCCCTTGGTCACCGCCTTGGTGGTATTGCCCACCGCGTCGAGCGCGTCAGTGATCTCACGCACCTCGGACGGCAGATCACCCATTTCCGCGATCCCGCCGGCGTTGTCGGTCACGGGTCCATAGGAATCCATCGCGACGATGATCCCGGTCATGGACAGCATGCCTGTCGCCGCGATCGCGATCCCGTACAGTCCGCCGAGCGCGTAGGACACCAGAATGGCTGCGCAGACGGCCAGTACCGGGGCTGCGGTCGACTTCATCGAGATCGCAAGCCCGGCGATGATGTTCGTCGCGTGACCCGTGGTCGAGGCCGCAGCGAGGTGCTGCACCGGCCGGAAAGAGGTCGAGGTGTAGTAGTCGGTCACGACCATAATGGTGCCAGTCAGCACCAGTCCTACCAGGGCCGCGCCATAAAGCCGCATTACCGCCCCACTCTCCACGCCCATGCTGCTGGCGAGCGCGTTGTCGGGCACCAACAGCATGGTGATGGGCAGGAAGGCCACCGCTGCCAGCCCGCCCGAGACCGCCAGCCCCTTGTACAGCGACTTCATGATCTCGCTGCCATGGCGCGCCTTGACGAAAAACGTGCCGACGATGGACGCAAGGATCGCCGCCCCGCCCAGCACGAGCGGGTAGATCGCGGCCATGATGCCGAGGTCACTCATCAGCAGGGTACCCAGCATCATCGTCGCGATGATGGTCACGGCGTAGGTCTCGAACAGATCCGCGGCCATTCCGGCGCAGTCCCCGACATTGTCGCCCACGTTGTCCGCGATCACCGCCGGGTTGCGCGGGTCGTCCTCGGGGATGCCGGCCTCGACCTTGCCCACCAGGTCGGCACCCACGTCTGCGCCCTTGGTGAAGATGCCCCCGCCGACGCGGGCGAAGATCGAGATCAGGGACCCGCCGAGCGCCAAGCCGACCAGCGGAGCCAACCCAACGCTTTCGCCGCTGGGCGTGATCAACCACAAAACCGCGAAATAACCGGCGACCCCCAGCAGGCCCAATCCGACCACCAGCAGACCAGTGACCGCGCCGCTGCGGAAGGCCACGTCCATGGCCGATTCGAGCCCGTCCATAGCCGCCGCGGCGGTGCGGACGTTGGCGCGTACGGCCACGTGCATACCGATGAAACCGGCCGCGCCGGAGAGGACGGCCCCGATCACGAAGCCGATCGCCGAAGCTGCGCTGATGACCAACCAGAGAATGATGACGATCACCACGCCGACCATCGCAATCGTGGTGTACTGACGCTTCATGTATGCCGATGCGCCTTCCTGGATCGCCTGAGCGATCCGGCGCATCTCGTCATTACCCTCTGACTTGCCCAGGACCCAGCGTATCGAAATCACGCCGTAGGCCAGGGCACCCGCGCCACATGCCAGTGCGAACAACAGTCCCAAGAACGACATCGTCATCATTGCCTCCCCTTGCCTTTGTGTTTTTGTCTCAGCGGGGAGGCACGAAACGAGCGGCCAGGGACGGACCTTACGGAAGCACGGCCACCATCGACGGCACGATACCCGTGGGAGCCCCTGGCACTCCTCCAACCCTTCCCTGCTTATTCTTTTTTTTTGCCGCCGACTCCGACGCCATCGCATGGCTGCCTGCGACCATCCGCGGAATCTTCGATCCTGCGTGATCCGGGTGAACCTACTCCGCGGCCGGAAGCGCGTCAAGGACGACGCGATGCTTCCGCGGCGTTCAACATTGCCGCAAGCATCAGAAGTCGTTCAGGTAATCAGGAAGCGAAAAGGGTAAAGCGAAAGGTGGTCAGGTTTCACATTCCAACATGGCGCTCCGAGAAAAGTTGGATTGTGAGACCTGACCTCCGTCCTGGTGGCCCCTTTCTGGAATGCTAGATGTGATCCCTCGGGATAGTCTCGTCCCAGGACAGGCAGCACACCCGCTTATCGCCCTCGTAGGCGTCCAATTCGGCCCGGAGGTAGAAATTGTTCTGGTCCGAAGTAAGGCAGATATAGGTGCGCGTCCGCACCTTCCAGTCACCGCGTTCCAACGTACGGGTCCATTCGGTGGTGCCCCTCACGCTGGTGAAATCACCGGTATTGGCGCAATATTTCTCCAGCGCGCGGGTGCCAACGGTCAGGCCGATATCTTCGAAGCGGAACAGGCCGCGATCGTCGATCACCTCGAGTTCGGACCGCCGCTCGGCAAGATCGCTATGCACCAGCCAGCGGTGTGCCGCCGGTTCATAGACGGTCTTGCGCGGCGGTGGCGCGCAGACCGGCGGATCGAATTGCGCTTCCGGAGTGCCGCCCACATTCTTCTTCCGGCAGGGCAGGACGATCCGGCTCTTTCCCGAAAAGACCGTAAGCCTGGTGCATTCCGGCGGCGTCCAGGCGAGCGGCCAGTAGACGGTTGAGACCGAGACCCGGATCCGGTGGCCCTTCGGGAAGCGCTGCGCGATATGGTTGAGCGGAACCTCGACGCGGTACCGCTTGCCCGGCTCCAATGGCTCGGGATTCTCGGGGCTGTCGCGATGGGTGAGATTCAGCAATCCATAGCTTACCCGCGTGATCTGGTGGTCGGGCAGGAAGTCCGACAGGCGAATCGCCACCATGGCAATGGGCTGGTTGCTCTCCAGCTCCACCTCGGCAACCGGCTGGCCGAGGATTTCGATATCCTCCTCGAGCTCGTGGGTCTGAAAGATCAGCCCGCCACCGTCTTCCGATCGCTGGTCGCCGGCGAGATCCGGGCCGTTGGCGTAGGAGCACCATTTGCCGGCAAACAGGCCGAGCGTGACCGGGGATTGGACCTCGAGGCCTATCTCCTCGGTCCCGGTGTCGTCGTCTTCCGTGATCAAGCGGCGGCAGGTGGCGAACACGAGTGCCCTGTGCTCGATATCCGGGCTCGGCCAGTCCCTCTCGACCACCCAGCGACCCTTGCGATATTCGTATTGCGGGTTGGGTGGAGCGGAGTCCTGCATGTAGGCGCACAGTCGGTTTTCCTTCCCCAGGCCCCGGTCCTCGCCCTTCAGCCAGTGATCCCACCAGTTGAGAAGCTCTCCGAGAAAATCAATAGCCGGGCCCGGTTTGCCGATATGCGGGTACGTGTGGCCCCACGGCCCGACGAGTCCTTTTCTCGGCACATCGAGATTTTCGAGCAGACGGAAGACGGTGTTGGTATAGCCATCCGCCCAGCCCGAGACGGCGAAGACCGGGACCTTGATGTCCTCGTAGCACTCGGCCACCGAACCGTGGCGCCAGTAGGGATCACGGCGCTGGTGCTGAAGCCATTTTTTCAGCCAGAGCCCCGAACCCTCGAGACGCTCGATCCACATCTGCTTCCAGCGGTCGCCGACGAGAACCGGATCGGGCGGCATTGTATTGTAGGAGAACATGACGCCGGCCCAGGACAGATTGTCGCCCAGCAGCGTTCCACCCATATGGTGGATGTCGTCTGTATACCGGTCGTCGCTGGAGCAGACAGTGACGATCGCCTTGAGCGGCTCGGGCTGCATGGCCGCGATCATCAGCGCGTTGAAGCCACCCCAGCTGATGCCCATCATGCCGATATTGCCGTCGCACCAGTCCTGCTCGGCGAGCCACTCGATGGCCGCAACACCATCGTTGAGTTCACTCTGCAGATACTCGTCGGTCAGCAACCCTTCGGACTCCCCACTCCCGCGAATGTCCAGGCGCACGCAGGCATAGCCGTGCCCGGCGAGGTATTTGTGGGTAATCTCGTCACGCTCGGTCGACCCGAAACGCTTCCTGTAGGGGATATATTCGAGGACGGCCGGGACGGGGCGGCGTTCCGAGCCCTTCGGTCGCCAGATGCGTGCGGCGAGCTTCAGCCCATCGGTGACCGGAATCCAGACATTTTCTTCCTCGACAATCTCATGCGGAAAGTCATATATGATCTTCATACGTTTTCTGGAAGCAGCTTGATTCCGATTGGAGGCGAATCCAGCACGCGATAACAGGCATCCGCACCCGAGTATAGGCAGTACAAGGCACCTTCACCCATGGCCGGTGCCTGCCAAGGTCTCAGCGGTCGGCAGTGACGGTGGACGGCCCAAGGCTGTTGTCCCCGGACGCCATGCCAACATCAGCCTGTTCTCGAACTGATGGCATGGGTCCCGCCAGACACACCCGCTATCTCCTATCCCGGGTCTCCGGCCGGCGACGTCGTTGCTGATCTGGCTGCCCCCTACGAACAACGATTAAAGCCGGCCCAGCGGCTTGCCGGGAGAGCACATCCCGCAACTCCTGGGCCCGCACCGGCTTGACCAGGTGCTCGTCGAAGCCCGCCTCCCGCGTCCGCCGCCGGTCCTCCTCCTGACCCCAGCCGGTGACAGCAATGAGCCGAAAGGCCTGATCAGCATGATCG
>Ga0207421_10000369_pt1 | contig 57640 bp, 45 predicted proteins | sample SodLakKL_010_SED_4_FD_187542 | JGI IMG/M metagenome (GOLD analysis project Ga0207421, IMG submission 187542) | Alkaline sediment microbial communities from Lake Tanatar, Kulunda Steppe, Russia - 8KL_010_SED (SPAdes) (version 2) | ecosystem: Environmental > Aquatic > Non-marine Saline and...
CGTCTGATGCAGGATATCCCCATATTCAGACCCAGCCTGCAGTTGAATACGTCATTTGAACGTGTGGACGGAATCAGTGCAGGAAGTTCCGTATATATGTCGGGTGTTAAAATCGGATCGGTAAACCGGGTAAGACTCGAAGGTCCCGACAGTGTTCTGGTGGTTATGAACCTGTCCTATACCGAAGGTGTGCCTGTGGGATCCAAAGCTTTTATCGAATCATCCGATTTGATCGGCGGAAAACGCATCCGGATTCAGTTTTCCCGCGAAACCGAAATGGTTGAAGACGGCGGATATATTGAAGGGGTGTATGAGAGGACCGGAATTGAAGAACTGGAACATTTTGCTGATGAAATTCGCCCGGGAGTGACGCGGTCGACCGAAAGTCTTGCCGAAGTACTGGAAGAAGTGGATCAGCTTCTGAAAGACGGTGGCCGTGAAAATATCAATCAGGCACTGGTGGCACTTAACAGCTCTTCACAGCAGGTCAACACGCTGCTGGAACGCAGAAGCGAAGATCTGGACCAGTCCATTGTCAGTCTGCGCAAGTTCATGGCCAATCTCGATACGCTGAGTCATGGGCGGCAAACCCAGCTGGATGAAATTCTCATCAACCTGGAAACAACAAGCAAGGAGCTGGGCTTGATTTCGGAAGAACTGGGAGGGGTCAGCACCGAACTTAACACCATGATGCAGAATATTAACAGCGGGGACGGGACGGTCGGCAGGCTGATACAGGACCCGTCACTGTATGAGAATCTTGACAGTCTGGCCATAAATCTCAAAAACATCTCCAGGAAAATGGAGGAAGATCCTCATCACTTCCTGAAACACATGAGGTTAATTGACATATTTTAACGGGGCTTAATCCCGTATTCCGGGGTAAAATCACAAGAAACAACAAAGGCAGACGTTATACCTAATGACTTTGTAAATCGCGGTAATTCCCGTATATTTTCAAGCTATTATATGGTCAGATTATTCTGCCGAAATCATCTTTCAATTTCACGTTTCAGAGGTAAGTTATGGGTTTGATGCAAAAACTGAGAGGAGGAACCAAATACATCATCTGGATCCTCATCTTGTCATTCGGACTGCTTTGGGTTCTTGCAGATACGCAGGTATTTGATGCCATGATGGCAGGCCCGCAAAATATGGGTGAAGTCAACAAAGAGCCCATTTCATGGGCAGAATTCAATCAGAGGGTAAATCTGTACACAGAGCAGCACAGAGAGCGGACGGGAGCCAGCCCTGACAGCGAGGTCCGGGCACAGTATGAAGAAATGGCCTGGGATGAATTGGTTGTCGACAAAATCCTCAAGCAGAAAATGCACGATATGGGCATAGCCGTAACGGATTCCGAACTCATTGAAATGGTGACCGGTGACAATCCGGACCCGTTCATCCGTCAGCAGTTCACCCGTGAAGACGGAACACTTGACCGGGCCGCACTTCAAAATGCCATCGAAGCTCCTGAAAATCGTGAAATCTGGATTATGATCGAACAGCAGCTGCGCGAACAGCGCCGCCAGCAAAAACTGAATCAGTATCTGGAAGCATCATTGAGAGTAAGTGATTTTGAAATTCAGCAGCACTACAAGGGGCAGAACAGCCGGGCCGACTTCAGATATGTCCGGTTTCCATTTTCCGATGTCAGCAGAGATGAAATTGAAGTCAGCGATTCCGAAATACGATCGTTTTACCGGAATAATGAACACCGGTTCCAGCGCAGCAAATCCTGGCAATTTTCCTATGTAAGTTTTGATATTTCCCCCACTGCCGAGGATACTGCCAGGGCACTTCAGGCAATGGAAGAAATGAGGGATGCCTTCAGAGAAGCCGAGGATGTCGAGAGCTTTCTTTCCCAGAATTATTCTGAAACCGATTACTATGACAGTTTTCTCAGGCCTTCTGAAGTGAGACGTGAACACCTCCGGGCATTCGAACTGGATATTGACGAGGTTTCCGAGCCGTTTATTTACAGAAACCGCGCACACATGCTCAGGCTCCTTGAAGAGCGCCCCGCAGATCAGACATATACCAGAGTCAGGCAAATCAGGTTGTCAGCTGACGATGAGGGGCGGCAGCTTGCATCAGACCTGACAGACCGGATCAGGGATGGTGAATCCTTCAGCAGACTTGCCGAAAACTACTCAACTCACAGCGGCTCAGCCGAGCACGGCGGTGACATGGGCTACATCACCAGAGATGACAAGCCGGAAGCACGTGCAAACGCAATTTTCAATGCCTCGCCCGGAACGTTGCTTGATCCGATGGAGGATGAGGACGGCATTTTTATTTACATGGTTGTCGACCGGACCAACAGGGATATCCGTTTTGCGGATCTGAGTCAGGATATCGAGGCAGACCCGTTTGAAACAGTACAAATGCTTGCCAATGACGCCGAAGACTTTCAGTACTTCGCTGAAGCTGACGGGTTCAGGGAGGAAGCCGAAAGAAGCGGCTATGAAGTGAATGAAGCCGTGGCAACGGAAGGCAATCCATTTATTTCCGGACTGGGCCAAAGCCGGATGATCCTTAATGAACTGGCAACCATGAGACGGGGTGATATCTCTGATGTGATCGAAACCGAAGACAGATTTCTGATTTTCCGCGTTGATGAAGTTATTCCGGAAGGTACGCGTCCGCTTGACGAAGTACGGTCACAGGTTGAATCACTTGTACGGGATCAGAAGCGCAAAGAAATTCTGACCCAAAGAGTAAATGAAATGCTGCAGGAGGGCATGAGTCTGGACGAACTGGCCGCACAGCAGGATAAAACGATTCAGGAAGCTGAGCGGGTGCGCCTTAGCTCGGCAACGGTGCCGGGAGCCGGTCGTGAACCAAAAGTGGTCGGAGCTGCATTTTCAGTGCCTGAAGGGCAGCTGTCATCGGCTATAGCCGGCAACAATGCCGTTTTTGTGCTAACTGTTGACAGTAGAAGAATGGCCGATCCGGGTGATATGACAACAGCAGAGCGCCGTCAGATTCGCGAAGAGCTGCAGCAGAGAAAAAATACTGCTTTCGGAGATGTGTGGACTGAGCGCATCAAGCACGATGCGGACATCCGTGATTTCAGAACGCAACAGCGGATGGCGCAGCCTCAGGCTCCGGCCGGGCCAATGTAATCCCGTTCACGGAAGAATAATCCGATTGTGAGTGCACAAGACCGGTTCAAACAATGAAATTGTGGTGGATGGCCCAGTTATCGTAGGAGCCGGTATCGTGGGCCTGGCCACAGCCTGGCATCTGCTTGATAACAAACTCTGTGACCATGTTGCGGTAGTGGACAAAGCAGCAGGTCCGGCCGCACATCAGACCGGACATAATTCCGGTGTCATTCATTCAGGCATTTATTACCGTCCGGATTCAAAGAGAGCTTCCTGGTGCCGTGACGGAAAGAACCGGCTGGTGGCCTTCTGCAGAAAGCACAACCTCCCCTTTGAGATGTGCGGCAAGGTCATAGTTGCCACCCGCAAGTCTCAGACTGATCAGCTTCATAAGCTGTATGAACGCGGCAAAGAAAACAAAATTGAAGATATTGAACTGCTGGATGCGCGCAGGCTGCGTTCGTTGGAGCCGGGTTGCAGCGGAGCAGCTGCCATCAGGGTGGGATCTGCAGGCATCACCGACTTCAGCCTAATATGTCAAAAACTGGCCGAATTGATTCGACAGAATGGAGGAAGTATTTATCTGGAAAAGGAAGTTTCGGATGTTGCTGTACAACATGACGGGCTTCGCCTGAAACTGCGTTCCGTCAATCATCCCGGTGGTGGTGAAAGTGATCTGAATGCCCGGTTTCTGATTAATTGTGCCGGGCTGCAGTCTGACCGGATTGCCATTATGGCGGGACAGGATCCCGGGGCAAGAATCATACCTTTCCGGGGCGAATACTACAAAATCAAATCCGGGAAACAGCACCTTGTCCGCAATCTGATTTATCCCCTTCCGGATGAGCGGTTCCCCTTTCTTGGTGTCCATTGCACACGTATGATCAATGGAGAAGCCGAGTGCGGCCCCAATGCCGTTTTTTCACTTTCCCGTGAAGGGTATTCGCGGTGGGATGTTAACAAAAAAGATTTAAAAGATGCGCTCACCTACAACGGATTCCGCAAACTTGCCCAAAAATACTGGAAGACCGGCCTGAAAGAAGTGCAACGATCTTTCTCCAAAAGAGCATTCACCCGGGCAGTGCAGGAGCTGGTTCCCGATTTAAAAAAGGACGATCTGGTCATGACCACACCAGGAATTCGTGCAACAGCGATAGATCCCGGCGGCCGGATTATAGATGATTTTCACATGATAACCGGGAACAGACAACTGCATGTCATTAATGCACCGAGTCCGGCTGCCACAGCGGCATTTCGTATCGGTGAAGAGATTGCTAAAAAAATGATATCATCTGCATCATGAGTTTTTCCAACGATGATAGTAAAAGAATGAGGAGAGCCTTGCGGCTCGCTGAGAAGGGAAAGGGGTACGTTGCACCCAATCCTCTGGTCGGATGTGTAATCTGCTCAAAAGATGGGCGTGTGATAGGTGAAGGGTTCCATGAGCGATACGGAAAAGCTCACGCTGAGATCAATGCTCTGGAAAAGGTCAGAGACCCCTCAGACCTTCTGGATGCAACGGTATATGTGACACTTGAGCCATGCTCTCATCACGGGAAAACACCACCCTGTGCCGAGACACTAGGGAAATATCCTTTGAAGCGGGTGGTTGTAGCCATGAAAGATCCGAACCCGCAGGTAAACGGCAACGGAATGGCCCATCTCAAATCCAAAGGCATCAGGGTGGAAACAGGATTGCTTGAGGATGAAGCCCGGCGGCTGAATGAGGTCTTTATCTTCAATACGAGGTTTGGCAAGCCGTATGTGATATTGAAAGTGGCCCAGACGCTGGACGGGTACGTTGCTGCTCCTGACGGTGGTTCAAAATGGATATCCGGCGACAAAGCCCGTAAAATGGTGCATAAGTGGCGCAGCGAGTACGATGCTGTGATGGTGGGCCGCAATACCGCGCTTCTCGACAACCCGAAGCTAACCGTGCGGCATGTCAGCGGCCGGCAGCCGAAACGTATCGTCATCGACGGCCCGGGAACTCTTCCCGATGACCTTCACCTGTTCAGTGACATCCATGAGGATAAAACCATACGAGTGACCTATAACCGGTCGCTCGCAGACAATCAGCCCGATCCGGCGCTCAGCATGTTGCAACCGGACTACTTCAGAGGTGCCAATATCGCTGTTTCCGAAATCAACGGGCACTGCAATCTGGAACAGGCCATCAATAAAATCGGAGACATGGGAATCAACTCGATTCTTGTTGAGGCGGGGAGCAGTCTTGCATCGGCTCTGGTCAGGGAAAACCTGGTGGACAAGCTCCAGCTTTTTATCGCTCCGAAGATGCTGGGGGGCGGAACACGCAGTTTTCTGGGACTGGGAATTGAACGAATGAGCGAGGTTATCGGGTTTCGTGAAGGCAGGTGGGAAAAGTTCGGAGATGACATGCTCTATACCGGCTACTTTTGAACCTGACCGAAAAAATCAGCACCATGACTGCAGAAGTTATTACTGAAACCATTGCGGCATACATCAAAGCACCAGCAGCGTAACACCTTATCAAACAATAATCAGCTAAAGCGGATGCGCTATGTTTAACGGAATTATCGAAGAACTTGGAAAGGTAACTACGGTGAAAGATATCGGCGGAGGGAAAGAAATAGGTATTTCCTGCAAAATTGCGGATTCACTGGAAGTTGACAACAGTCTGTCGGTGAACGGTGTCTGCCAGACCGTGGTACGTCAGCAACCGGATCATGTCGCTGTCCAGGTGGTTGAGGAGACACTCCGTAAAACGACACTGGGTGATCTGGAGCCCGGAGCAGAAGTGAATTTAGAGCGTTCATTATCACTGTCTCAGCGAATAGACGGTCACATTGTGCAGGGCCACGTGGACACCACCGGGAAAATTGAGGATATCCGGAAAGAGGGAACGAACTGGTTGGTTACCATAGGATACGATCCCGGGTGGAAGGATCTGGTGGTAGGCCGGGGAAGCATTGCCGTCGACGGGATCAGTCTGACGATTGCAAGGGAAGAAAAGCAGGTCTTCACCATTGCCATCATTCCGTACACGTGGGATCATACGGTGCTGAAAAGCCGGAAAAAGGGTGACCGGGTTAATCTCGAGTTTGACATTCTTGGCAAATATGTGCTGCGCTACATGCAAAACAGAGAAAAAGGCAGCGGGGAAGGTGTGACCGAGCAACTGCTGCGTGATTCAGGTTTCACACAGCAGTGAATATGCAGGAATTTGAGCGTGCGATAAAATGCCTGTCGGATGGGAAAACGTCGGTTTGACAGGCCAGGTTGTCTGCGGAGGAGATCGTCAACAGCAGCGTTATGGTAGTGTTCTTCCGGAGATGAGCCGGAATTTTCAGAAGAACCGCTGTCAGCGGGGGAACCGGTTGATTGGACCGGAAGTCCGTTCAAGGTTATTCAGCCCCGGCAGTTTCTGCAGCAATCCCTGAATCTGAGAATCCCGGACGGTCAGGCGAAACATGAAGTACTTGGTATCGCCGAACGGATTCCACTGGAATGACAGGTCCCAGCAGTGAAGGTTTCTGGTAATGCTGAAGTTCGAAGGCGTCAGTTCTTTTTCGACAAAATCATACCCGATATTTGTTCCTGCCTGCCACTCCGGAGTGAGCCGGAACTGAATGTTTCTTACATTGAGCGTGGCATTTTGACGCGAATCACCACCGGGAAGTTCCTGCCACCGGTAATTGAAGTTGACGCTGAAAGACCATGGGACATCGATACGCTGTACCCGCCCCTCGTGAATCGCACGGTCGATCGGATGAAAACGGGCCTGGTCGAAGGGATCATAGTGCTCGGGGTGATGCCATTCGGTTCGTTGGCCGTCCCTTCGCCCGCCTCTGCTGCTGCTGAAACTGGTGCTCGCTGAAAAAGTAAAACGGGTCATCCTCAAAAATCGCCCGGACTCTTCCCATAAATATTGGTCAATCCGGTTACCGTCGTCATCCGTATCATAAAAACTGAAATTGGCGTTGGCGTTGAGATTGAGATTGGGAAAGAAGGAAGAGGTCATTGACGCAGAAAGATCCGCGAGATTGAAATTCTCGGCGGCAAAATTGTAGCTGGTGCTTAGGTTCAGCCGGTCAATCAGACGCACATTCCGTTCACTGCGCTCACCGGTGGTGTCCCGCCGGACTTCCTTGGCTTCGAGACGATTGGATATGCTGATACCGAGTGACCGCTGCTCCCCGGCTCCGGGGCCTCCAACAACGCCGCCCTCAAATTTTGAATATTGTCGTGTATCTCCTTCTTCATTTATCTGAACCTCCCGGTAGAATCCCCAGAAGTCATCACTGAAATCGGGCCGGTAGCTGAAGCTGAGTGAGGGTTCTATGGTATGACGAAAGCTGCGGAACCGGCCGATGCCCGTAGGACTGATCCCGTATATCGCTGTGTTGGCCGAAACACTGGTCTGAAAATCACGTCCTGCAGTAAAACCGCGCTCCATGCTGGAGACCACGCGCGCCTCTTCCGGATCCCATTCCTCGCGATAGGAATCAGGATACCAGTACTCCCGCGCCTGCACATTGGTATTCATATTGATGAATTCATTGCTGAACAGCTGCAGACTGGCAGAAGCCTCCTGACGGAGTCCGGCATTGATATGGCGGAAGTCCCCGGTAGCCTCTTCGTGCTTTGACGGACTGAGCAGCGCCTCGAAGAATCCGATATCCGTATCCTGGGGACGGAAATTGTAGCGGGACTGAATCCGTGCATTGTATTGAATGCTTAAAGATTCGTACCACGATTCGTCGCGGCCGGGGCCGGATGACTGAAACGGCGTAATTCTGCGCATGGAAAAACGGGCATCAGGTCCGGTCAGTGTTGTAGCATCAGTCGCAAAATTCTGATTTACGTTTGATGAAACATTAAAGGAGTAAGAGCCTTCAGGATGACTGTAGTTGTAGGATACCCGCGAACTGGTGCTGACCTCCGCCCGGTCGTCAATATCATAGGAATTTCGGTTGTAAAAGTCTGCAGTACGCAGATTGATCCGGGCTGATATTGAAGAAAACGGGTTTATGGTCTGACTGTGGTCAATAGCCAGCCTGCGCTGGTCACTTCTGGTAAAATCCAGATCCGTTGGCTCAAGTCCCTGGTCACGGGAAAATTCAAGCTGAACGGATCCGTTGTATTGGTCGGTTCTGCGGTAGTTCATTCTGGTACTGATACGGTAAGTCCCGGAAGTGAAGATATCCATGTCGACCTGACCGGTCAGATTGTCGTTGAAGTACTGAAACCATCCCAGGTTACGCAGGCCAATTCCGCGTTGCTGCTGTTCCTGGTAGGTAAATTCCGGTTCCAGAATACCGGATTGTTTACGGCTGATCCGCGATGGAACAAATCCGAAAGGAAAGACCAGGGGATAGGGGATGTCAAGAATAAAGAGCCGTGCCCGGGTAAAAAATATTTCATCTTCGCCAACAACCTTCATCCGGTCTGCACGGATATAAAAGTGCGGATGGTCGAGATCACAGGTAGAGTAAATGCCGTCATCTACAAAGACGACATCCGGAGACGTGCGCTTTACCTGGGTGCCGGTCACATTTCCCTGATCGAGTGACACTCTGGCAACATCGAATTTGCCTTTGTCTGTTTTGTAATTGTACTGGATTTTCTGGCTGCGGACGCGGTCTTCACCACGCTGCAGTACAGGTTCCGAAAGTGTGTCAGCAGCTTCGCCGGCCTGCGCACTCATAAGGTTCCTGTCCAGGTTGAGTATCACCTCGCCGGCCGTCAGTTCACCCATCTGATTTCCGACGCGGGCATTTCCGAACAACGTAGCCGTTCGTTCTTCACGGTTGCTGAAGATAAGCGAATCGCTGGAGGAGAAGTGGACGGGATCATCACCTTCAGCGGGTTGTCCGGTTTCCCCGGTGCCGGAGATAGTCCTGTCATCAACACCGGCCTGGTCATCCTCTGCGGCGGGCGGATCATCAATAATCCCGGGCTGCTCCTGAAGTGAATCGGGGTCGATTTGTCTGTCAGCTTCATCAGTCCGGTCGGGAGGAGTAGTCACGGTGGTATCGTGCAGTGCCGGAAGGGCATGGCTTATCCCGGCCGCCAGGGTGATTCCAGTGACGGTGAACAGAAATACTATGATGCAAAAACGTGCTGAGAGCACAAAATAAACCTTAGCGGTGATTTGCGAGAAGCTCAAATGCAAGGCTGCCGGCGCCCAGGAGTGCGGCGTCATTGCCCAGCGATTCATAACTCAGTTGAAAACCTTCCAGGTATGGCGGCAGGAGCCGTTCGCGTGCCGCTGCCCGCGCAGGTTCAAGGATCCAGTCACCTGCCTTGGCAACGCCGCCACTGACGATGATGTTGCGTATATCAAGTATATGTATATAATTCACGATGGCGTAACCGAGCATTCGTCCGGCTTCAGAAAGTATCTGAACTGCAAGGTTGTTGCCCCGGTCTGCTTCCCGGCTGAGGTGAACCGGCTCCAGCGCTTCCGGCTTGTCGAGATACTCTTTGGCCAGAGTGTTGTCAGGGTGCTTTTTGATGAGAGGCAAAGCGTTGCGGATAAGGAAACGCTGACCGATGTAGGCCTCGACACCACCCTTTGCTTTGCTGTTAGAAGATGGACCGTCAAAATTAATGATGACGTGTCCCAGTTCGGCTGCTGCTCCGGTAGCACCGCGGTAGAGCTCCCGGTTGATGATGATCCCGCCACCGACACCGGTTCCGAGTGTCAGCATGATAAGACTGTCAAGATCTTGTCCTTCTCCATAACGGGAAGAGCCCAGGGCCATCAGGTTGGCATCGTTTTCAACGACGGCATCCAGTCCGGTACGTTTTTTCAGTTCTTCGTTTACGTTTACTACATCCCACCCCGGCAGGTTGGGCGGATTAGAAACTGTGGTACGATCAAGGGAAATGATACCCGGTGATCCGATACCGATACCAACCGGATCTTCCGTGGCTTTATTCCGGGTATTTTGAACGGACTCAGCAATACGGTCAAGAACGTAATCTGGTCCGCGGCCGGCATCCGTAGGGACGGAATCCTGGGCTATAATCCCTTCATCACGGTGTATTAGAGCAGATTTTATATTGGTGCCGCCAAGATCAATACCTATGGATAACATGTTTAAAAGAATTATTTCAGATTGTGATTGCAGGAAAAAATGTACGGACAGCAATGATTTATAAGTGATTAAGGATGATATTCCGGAAAGGAAGAAGTACCGCTGAAGAATCTCGTGACAATATATACTTCATCTATTTTTCCTGAACCCGGTAAATGATCTCACCGGGTTTTCTCATGCCGTACTCTTCCCTTGCAAGGGTTTGGAGAAGGTCCGGGTCAGACTCAAGTGCTTCCATTTTTTCACGGAATTCTGTTGCTTCGGTCTGAAGCTGTTCGGTTTCCCTGATAAGTTCTTTTTTTTCATTATTCAGCTGCATCCGTGTCCATACACTGAATGTGTCAAAGAATCCGAACCAGAGAATCAGCATCAGTATCAGAATACCGAAGAGAAAAGGACGTTTCCAGCGCAATGGATTCAGGAATCGGAGGTTCATTCGGGAAGAGTGAAGACAAGGTTACGGGAATTGTGATAATACCATATAAAATAAATTATTTTATGGTATTAAGCACATATGGGCTTCACGAATCTAAAGATACCAGAACGCACCCTCAATATGCCGGACCTGCTCTTTTTTTTCACCCGGATTCAGTATGGATATGACATCGAAACGAACGGGTGATCCTTCCATGCGGCGTTCATGCAGCCACGCTTCAGCAACCTTGAAAAGCTGCTTTTTTTTGGCATCATCAACACTGTCTTCGGGTTCGCCGAAGGTCCGGGATCGCCGGGTTTTGACTTCCACAAACACAATTTCCCTGTCGGTGGCAGCTACAATGTCCACCTCGGCTTTCAGAAACCGGTAATTCCGGTCAAGAATAATATAGCCACCGGTTTCAAGATGCGCCGCAGCCCGGTCTTCTCCCAGTTTGCCGAGCTCAACGTTGTTCATTTGCGGTTTTATTTGGATCCGTTTTCAGAAGCAGCTTTATCAGATGATGCTGTTGAACTCCCATTCGCACCTGCGGCACCTGCAGCGTTGCCGGATGTTTTGGCACTGGAATCACCGCCGGATGCTTTTTGTGCGGCTGACCCGTTGCCGTTGGATTTATTCTTGTAGTCCGTAACATACCAGCCGCTTCCCTTGTACACGACACCGCCGCCACCGGTTATGACCCGGCGCACTTTTTGTCCGGTCTGCGGGCATGTTTTCAGTGCTTCATCCGAAATCTTCTGGATGATTTCAAATGTAGTCCCGTCTTCTCTTTTGTACTGATACGTAGGCATTTCTCAAGTATTTCGGTAAAGATTAGTGTTTATCCGATAAAAAATAACGCTGAGATTCCGAAAAACGTTTACGACTGCTTTTCAAGTGCCTTCAGGCCGTCCCGAAGCCGTTTGACGGCTTCATGCAAATGATCCATCGAAGCAGCATAGGACAGACGGATGCCGCCGGGTTCTCCAAAGGCATCGCCGGGCACGGCAGCCAGTCCGCGCTCTTCCAGAAGAAACATGCAAAGATCGGTGCTGTTCGTGATACGGTTGCCTGAGGGTGTTTCGGAATTCAGGTAAGAAGAAATATCAGGGAATGCATAAAACGCTCCGCCCGGGAGAAAACATTTCACGCCGTCAATGCTGTTGAGAGCATCAACCAGATAGTCACGCCGCTCCCTGAAAGCAGCAACCATTTCCTTGACGGAATCACGCGGGCTGGTGTAGGCAGCTTCTCCGGCTTTTTGTGAAATTGAAGAAGGTCCGGATGTTTCCTGACTCTGAATTTTTGCAACAGCTTTCACGATGCCGGCGGAGCTGGCGAGATAACCCAGCCGCCATCCTGTCATGGCGAAACCTTTGGAAAACCCGTTTATGACCAGAATGCGGTCTTTCAGATCCGGTGCAACCTGGGCAATGCCCACGTGCTCGCTGTCAAATACAATGTATTCGTAAATTTCGTCAGAAAGCACAAGTATATCAGGATATTCACGCAGAACGTCCGCAAGAGCTTTCAGCTCATCAGCACTGTAACAGCTGCCGGTAGGATTCGATGGCGAGCAGAGAATCAGCATGCGCGTTTTATCCGTGATGGCATTCCGGAGCTGGTCCGGCGTCATCTTGAAATCATTTTCAAAAGCTGTTGGTACAATCACCGGTTTGCCTTCGGCAAGTTTGACCATTTCCGGATAGGATACCCAGTAGGGTGCGGGAATAATTACTTCATTACCCGGATCCACGGTTGCGAGCAGTGAGAATCCGATGGATTGTTTGGCACCATTGGAAAGGATGATCTGATCCGGAGTGTAATCAAGTCCGTTTTCTGATTTCAACTTATCTGAAATTGCTTCACGCAGTTCAATATTTCCCGTATTGACTGTGTAACCGTGATGGCCGTCTTTGATAGCCTGAATGGCCGCTTCGCATATATGCGGCGGGGTTTTAAAATCCGGCTCGCCCTGACTCAAAGAGATAACCGATTTTCCCTCGCGCTGCAGTTCTTTTGCGCGACCTGATATTTTCATGGTTTCCGATGGCGCTATGGCCTGCACCCGTTGTGCGATCATAATGATTTACCTTTTTTGTACCAACCGTATTGAATGTTTGCGGATGAGCTGCGTGCCGGACAGTCAGGAATAAAACACGTAATCATGTATGCATCCGGCACAGCGTGAAGATACAAAATACGGGGATTTATTTCTACGATTGTCCGTCGTACTTTTTATTAAGTGCCAGAGCGACATTGCCCGGCACAAAATGACTTAAATCACCACCCCAGTAAGCAATTTCGCGGACAAGCGACCCTGATACAAACGTCAGTTCCTCTCTTGGCATCAGGAAAATGGTGTCTATGTCCTTGTTCAGCTTTCTGTTCATCAGCGCCATGCGGAATTCGTATTCGTAATCGGAAAACTGACGCACACCCCGTATAAGGGTTCGGACATTATTCTTCCTGGCAAAGTCGACAAGCAGTCCGGTGAACTGGTGAATTTCTACTTTACCGGCCCATGACTTTTCAGCAATACTGTCGGCTATGAGCCCGGTGCGTTCATCCGGAGTGAATATGGAGTTTTTTCGCGTATTGACGGCAATGGTAATCATCACCTTGTCAAACAAATGAGTGGCCCGTTCAAGAATATCAATATGGCCATAAGTGATAGGATCAAACGAACCCGGATAAATAACGTTCACTGTGCTGAGATTTGGTTCAGGATTAGGTTTTCTTCACGTAACATCACAAAATAACCGGAAACATGCACCCCGGACAGAGCAACCTGATCAGGTTTCGTCCTCCGGTATCTGTTGTGTGAAAATTGTTACAATTGTTCTTCCGTACGGTTTTGAGAAAGCACAATTAGGATGATCTGCAAATGAGTGGCGCTTGTCGTGTTCAAGGATGAACCATCCGTCATGGGTCAGCCACCCGCCATCAAGAATGATATCCGGGAGGCCGGGCAGGGTTTCAAATTCGTATGGCGGATCTGCAAAAACCAGATCAAAAGGCTGTGAGGGGCCGTTCAGAAAGTGCTCTACGGAAGTGCAGACAGCCTGTGTCTTGTCATCAACCCCAAAAGTTTCAGCAGTTTTCCGTATGTGGTCAACGGCGTTTCGGGATGACTCTATGAAAGTCACTCCGGAGGCCCCGCGGGACAATGCTTCAAATCCGAGACTGCCGGACCCTGCAAAAAGATCGAGAACCCGGGAATCCGAGATGTGCTTTCGGACATCAATGATGGCAAAAATGCTCTCTTTTGTCCGGTCGGATGTCGGACGCATCCGGACATTCCGGGGGACGGATAATTTTCTTCCCTTAAGGGTGCCGGTAATAATTCGCATAGGTGTAACCGCTCAGCTTATAGCCGGCGAAATAATTTTTTAACAGTACTGATGTTTCTGTAGATGCCTGATAAGTATCCGGCCCGGTTCAGGATGCGGCAAGTACAATTGCCGGAAAAGCCTCTTCCAGCGGAAAGCTGAATGTAGTTTCATCTGATGTAACATTCATTTTATTAAGAGAGTCCATTACAATGATTTCAGAGGACTCATCCCAGTAACTTCCCAGAACGTCACTGACTTTATCGGAGCGGTTTCCGAATACCAATACCTTTTCATGTATTCCCTGAATCCATGACAGGTGAGAAGCATACTGCAGCCACAGAAAGGGCAGGTCATCGAGGTTGTCATATCTGATGTAGGTTGCCGCGCGCAGTTTTCCCAACAGGTATGAGGATACGCTGAGCACTCCCTGATAAGCAGAAACGCACATAAAAGAGCCTCTGTGGCCGTCTAAACCAAGCCACTTCAGACCAATTTCGAAATCGGAGTGAAGCTGACCGTCAACCTCCTCGCGGAGCATCAGCGCAAACGACGTAAGATGTTCCTTTTGACGGATTGCAAGCAGCTTGAAATCCCTGTTGCTAAGAGGAAACCATTCCGGCTCGGTCTCCTGTACACCTATTCCCTGGGTCAGGATATTGAGATGGTCATAGCGTTCATCCTCTTCTTCCTGCACAGCCTTTGGCACGATTGTCCAGCACTCGGAAGAAGGAGGCATCAGCAGGTTGGTATTTGTAACCTTATGCTGCCTGACAAGCTTATTAATGACATCTGCAAGAGTCGGAAAGGTATCACTGTCGCGTTTCAGGATTGATGCCGGAATATCAAAAGAGAAATCAATTTGCCCGATATGATCAATAAAGCCGGGGTTGTCCTGGCGGGAAACAGCATAATAAAGTTTATTTGCATCAAGTCTCAGGCCAAGATGCACATCCGTTTCCGACATGATAGCGACATTAGTTCCAGTTTGCGGCGTTTCGCAGGGTAGTTCGATCCAGAGAACCTATGGCATCATCCGAGTCCGGATCTTCGAGCAAATAAATATTTGGTCTGATGGTGTCATTCAGGGCGTATTCAAAACGATTTCCGGTACGGGGAGAGTAAATCAGCGAGTCCGGATTATATTCATGCGGAGGCCGGAACTCAAACAGTGAGTCTCCTTTCGCAACCATATCTTCATCTGTTTTAAGCCACTCTACCAGATCATCGAGCGTCTGTGGGAATTCATCCTTGTTTCGTTCATGTTCCACCAGTGCATCGCGCACGGTCATCATGCGATGGCGAACCTGTTCGGTTACCTCCCGGCGTTGTTCGACTTCTTCGAAAGGAGTAGTAATTGAGTCATACAGCACCCAGGCCAAAATAATAATAATGACGGCCAGTACTCCGCTGATGATCCTGTTTCGGGTATCTATATCCATGTTGTTACGTGCTGAAATTAAAATTGAAAATGTTCACGGAACACGGTCGATCACGAAAATACGCCCGGCCGTGAAGATATGCAACTTAACATTGTTAACTAATTTAAACGATGCAGAACGTTACTCTATTTTTGACAAAATAGCCACACCGGTATTATTATCCACTGCCGGTCACAGAGTTGAACCCGTAAACGCAGAAGCCAGCATGTTCAAAATGGATGATATTATTAAAATTATTGAGAAAATTGCCGCAGTTCCCTCTTTTTCATCGTACGAGGATCGCCTTCATCCGTTAATGAATGAGTTGCTTGAGAAGGTGCCGGGGTCTGAATTATATCATGTTCCGGATAACAACCTGGTTGCGGCCGTGCCGGGAAACCGTGATGTGAAACCGGTGGCACTGACTGCCCATCTCGACAAGATCAACCATTTTGGTGAATCCCCTCCTGACCGTTTGCCTTTTCATGATGATGGTACCAGGGTGACGGGGCAGATGGATAACACTGCAGGGCTGGCCATCTGCATTTGGCTGGCTATACTTGCTGAAAAGCGTTCATTCCCGCCGCTTTATCTGCTCTTTTCCGAAATGGAGGAGAGTTACGGACTCAAACACCATCCGCATTTGCTTAAAAACGATGGCAAAGGCCTGCACCACGGGATCGGCGCTGAGCGCATATCCCGGTTCCTGATATCAGAAAACATGCTGCCGCAAGCGGTGATCACTGTGGACACCACTCCGTTGTTCAAAGAGAAGAAAGGAGTGGCCCTGTACAGCGAACACTGGAAGTTTACCGGGTGCGAACCCGGGGACCCGGAGAAAAAACGTACTGATGTCGTAAGAAACCAGCTGACCGAAATCGATCCGGATCTGTTCGTATCCAATAATACCAACGACTATCTTCACTACGGGGCAGAGCTGAACCGGGACAAGAGCGCCGGAATTCCCTCGCTGGCAATCGAACCGGCCATTTATCCCTACCATACCATAAACGAAGCGGTGCATCTGGAGGACATTGCGCGGGTCATCCGCATCCTGGAACGCTGGCTTGAACGAACTGAGTGACGGATTTTCGCGCATAATTTCGTATGTTACGGGGCATGTCTGCCGGTTCCAAAACAACCGCAACGCATTTTTAACCAATTCCGAAACTCTAAAGTCATACTGTAGACAAACATGCTTTACCAGGACAAGTTTTTTTACCTTTGCCATATTCCACTCAGTGCCGAAGGTCCGGACGATGTTGAAATTATTGACAAAGCAGGCGACTCACATGCGTTTTCTGATCTCTTCAAGAAGTACGAAGAGCTCAGGTCACATGCATTTAATGAGGACGGACTGTACAGTGTTATCAGGGCAGACAAAATCTACGTGCTGTTGCGCACTACAACCCCGGATCAGGCAAAAACCGAGGCATTTGAAGAAGCACGGCCGGGATTGGTTACCAATCTGGAACATCGCGTTATGCAGGACAAAGACAAGAATGCCGTTCAGATCCTTCGGGACGTACACGATGTCGATATCAGCATCTGATCCGGACGGTTTGATTTGCTCATAACTCCGGTTACATGGCCAGTGGGAACTCATCATCGCTAAAAGAATCACTTCTTGCGTTATCGGAAGAGATCGTTGATTTGTCTGAGAAGATGGATGCGGCCGATGCGGAGGGTGACGAAAAAAAGCTGCATCAGGCTGTGAATGAACTGCGGGCGATAGGCGACCAGCTTGTTGATTACCAGGAGCAGACAACCGGTGACGATCAGGCGTTCTGCCGCTTCATGATGGGATCGGTATGCAGCCTGCTTGGATTCTGGAGTCAGGCTGAGTCATCCTACCGCAAAGCCCTGCAATACTGGCCTGAACATGTAGGCTTGCTAAATGAACTGTTTGATGCACTGGCTGCACAGAGAAAGTATGGGGAAGCAGAATCAGTAATCCGCAGAAGCATTGACCATGGCGGGGAAACGCCGCTGATAATGCGCAATCTTGCCGCTGTGCTGGTTCATCAGAAAAAATTAAATGAGGCAAAAATTGTCATGCTGAACTGTATTGCGAAATTTCCCGATGACGAAGAAAGCAGGGTGTTTCTGAAAAAACTGGAGTCGGGCGGCAGATAAAAAGGCAATAATGCATTACGGATACAAAGTAGCATGAAATCAAAAAAAAAGCATGTAAGACTCACCCCGCGTATACGTGCCGAGATTCTCTATGAGGATAAGGATGTCATTGCCGTAAACAAGCCGGCAGGGATTCTGACAGTTCCGATTCCCGGGATGAAGTCGGCCAATCTGCAGGAGCGGCTGGATGATTACCTTCGGAAACAGAAGAAGCAGGCCTGGACGGTGCACCGCATTGACAGATTTACCAGCGGGATCGTTCTGTTTGCAAAAAACCCGCGGGCCAGGAAGGATCTGATCCGGCAGTTTCGCAACCACGAGCCGGGCAGGATATATCTGGCATTGATCCGCGGTGTGCCGGATCCGCCGGAAGGCGAGCTGGTCCATCACATGAAACGGATCAAAGAGGGGTTCCGCAATGTTATTGTTCCAAAGTCTGATCCGAAAGCAAGCGAGGCACGGCTGAAGTACCGGGTTACAGAGCGGTTCAAAAATACCAGTTTGGTGGAAGTCGCACTCGTGACCGGACTTAAAAACCAGATCCGCGTTCAGTTTGCTGAAGTGGGACACCCTACTGTAGGCGACCGGCACTATGCATCAGACGAGCAGGAAGAGAAACTTATTGACCGTCAGGCGCTGCATGCTTCGCGTCTTGAATTTGTACATCCCGGCACAAAAGAAACAGTAGTAATTACCGCACCGTGGCCTAAAGACTTTCAGCGGCTGATAGTCTATTACAGGAAGAGTTGACAGAACGATAAGTTTTTCGCTATCGTTGGAGTGTGTAACAGCCAACCGAAGTTAAAAACAAGGAGATAATTATGAGCACTGTACTGGAAAAGACGGATAAGAGCATAAATATTGGACTAACTGATGAACATCGTGAGAAGATTGCAGCGGCTTTGAATCGTCTGCTTGCCGACTCATATATGCTGTATCTGAAAACGCACAATTATCACTGGAATGTGACGGGTATGAATTTCCAGCCGCTGCATGAGTTGTTTGAGGAGCAGTATACCGAGCTCGCGGAAGCCATTGATGCCATTGCCGAGCAGATCCGGACACTGGGACATTTTGCTCCGGGTTCATTCAAAGCGTATTCCAAGATAACAAGCATCGAAGAAGAAGAGGATGTGCCAAGTGCAGAGGTCATGGTAAAAAGACTTCAGGAATCAAATGAAACTCTCATCCGCACAGCAAGAGAAGCACTGGGTCCGTGCGAAGAAGCAGGTGATGAGGCGTCTCTTGACCTGGTGACCGAGCGACTGAGAAATCACTCGAAAGTGGCATGGATGCTGCGCAGCCATCTTCAGTAAATATCTGCACAGACCGTAAGCATTGCAGTTTCAGGGCAGGCCGTTTTTTTTCACGGTTTGCCCTTTTTTTTTAACGGCGGAAATAACGTAAATTCTGAAAACAGACAAAGTTACCTTGTCCATAGGGCTTGCGGAAAAGAGATTCGTATCCATTAATTACGTAACACAGGAGAAATCATGGGCATAAACAGTGAAATGGGGGAAGTTGCAGAGATGATCGTAGAGGAAATCGTTCCCTACGGACTAAACGTATTAGGTGCTATTGTCATCCTTATTGTTGGTTGGCTTGTGGCCAGCTGGGTCAGCAAACGGGTGTTCAGAGCATGCGACAAATCGGAGCGCATAGACAACACACTTTCTCCGCTTATTGCCAAAGCAGCGAAAATTATTATTCTGTTTGCTACACTGATTGCCGTTCTCGGGCAGTTTGGCATTGAAACGGCAAGCCTTGTTGCCCTGCTTGGTGTGGCGGGACTTGCAATTGGCCTGGCTTTGCAGGGAACCCTGAGCAATGTGGCCTCCGGTGTGATGCTGCTTACCTTCCGCCCGTTTAATGTAGGTGATTTTATAGATGCCGGAGGGACGATGGGTATTGTGGATGAGATCGGCCTGTTTACGACAAAAATGCATACGCTCGACAATGTGTATCTCCTGGTTCCGAATTCGAATATTTGGGGGGCAAACATCAAAAACTTCTCAAGGAATGAGCTTCGAAGGGTCGATATGGTGTTTGGTATCAGCTATTCCGATGATATCGACAAGGCTTTTGAAATTATCCAGGAGGCACTTGATGCAGATGAGCGTGTTTTGAAAGATCCCGAGCCCCTGCTTGCGGTTGGCGAACTTGGCAACAGTTCTGTTGATCTGCTGGTCAGGCCATGGACAAAGGGACCGGACTGGTGGGCTACCAGGCTTGCACTTACCAAGGACATCAAACAGAGATTTGACAAGGGTGGGATTACCATTCCGTTCCCTCAAAGAGATGTGCATCTGTTTCAGAAAAATGGCGGGAAATAGCCGCTTTCCGTTAACCGCGGTGCCGGTCCGGGCACGACAAGCTGCATGAACATGAAGGAATGTGCAGGTGATCATCCGGCACATTGTTCGCAAATATACATAAATACATCCCAATGGAGTATTATAAAAACAAGACGGTGCTGGTCACCGGTGCGTCTTCGGGGATAGGCATATCCTTCAGCCGCCTGCTGGCATCTTACGGGGCAGATCTGGTTATAACCGCAAGAAGGAAAGATCGCCTTGAAAAACTGGCTGACGAAATAAGCAGGGAATTCAAATCAGATGTAACCATCATAGCATGTGATTTGTCTGAACCGGAGAGTGCGGCGAAGCTGGTTGAGGATATCGGTAAAAAGGGTTTGCAAATTGATATCCTTGTCAATAATGCCGGTTTCGGTTTTAACGGCTTGTTCATGGATGGCAGTGTGGAGATGTATGAGCAGATGATGCAGCTGAATATGAATACACTTGTAAGCCTTACCCGCCTGTTGCTGCCTGATATGATCCGCAGAGGGGAAGGCGGGGTGCTGAATGTGTCTTCCATGGCGGGATTTCTTCCGATTCCCTATTTCTCCGTTTACTCCGCTACCAAGCAATTTGTTATCAACTTCTCCAGGAGCCTGCGAAGGGAGCTCAGGAGTACCGGCGTTCATGTCAGCGTTTTATGTCCAGGTCCGGTCAGGACGGAGTTTATGTCCCGGGCCGGGGTTGACAGGCGAAAAACCGCATTCAGATTACCGCAGAATCCGGAGGAGGTTGCATTGAAAGGCCTGCGGGGGCTTGTCCGCAACAGATCCCTGCAATTATCACGGTCCTTTTTGCGCATACCCTATCTGCTAAGCAAGTGGCTTCCTGTGCGTCTGGGCCTTGTAATCGGGGAAGTTGCGATGAAAAAATAATTTAAAAACAAAGTCCACTTTTGAAGAACATCCGCGATATTTACTATTCCGGCTTTTTTTGTTATTCTGATATGCTGTTATTAATCACTTTTCCAAAGCTGATAAAAAACTGTAACCAGTACGGATTGAGTAATTTAGCCGGTACTGTCTCACAAGTACATGCCGATTGTAGTTTTAGAGATTTAACTATTAGTTATTAATTGTAGTTGTTCCTGATCAATGGAAAAAGAATATTCAAAGATTACCAGTGACGGCCGGATCATTCAGATAGACAATAAATACTTTGAGGGCAAGGAGTTATCAAAAGCTGACCCGGAGCACCAGGATGATGCCGTTCAATACTTCACCAGAATGTTTTCCGGTCTTGAAAAATATGTAGATGCATGCCTGCGGACTGTAACTAATATGGAAGATCCGGAACAGCGAAACAGCAAACTGCAAATTCTTCGGGAAGAAGTGAAAAATGCCAAAGCTATCGGCGACTTTGATGCATTGATGGGGAAAATTGATGAAGCATCCGGAGAGTCCCGGCCCCCGGAACAGTCAGTTTCTGATAAAGAACCGGCCGATGCCGGACGTGCTGAGCAAGTACAAGAGACCCCCGAAACCGGAGAAAGCGGGGATGACAGGGATGCTGATAAAAAAGTGCCTGATACTGAAAAAGCCGAAACTGAAAAACCTGAAAGTGAAAAGAAAGACGAAGAAAAACAGCTTAAGCCGGCTGCTGATTACCCGGAGCCGGTGTCTGAACTGGCTGAACTGACAGAAAAAGCCGAGTCATTGTCCGGGCAAAGTGACTGGCAGTTTGTGCAGCATGAACTGGATAACATTCGCTTCAAATGGGAAGAAATTCTGCAGGCGGATGAAACTCTTTCATCGGAAGACAGCTACCCCGAGTTGCTGGAACGCAGATTGGCTGCGGAAAAAGAATTTGCCAAAAGAAAGGAAGACTGGCAGAAGCAGCGCCGCGAGCGGAAGCGTCAGAATCTTGACAGACGTGCAAAAATATTGGACAAGCTTCAGGATGTTATCGATAAAAAACGGTGGCAGGCTTTCAGGGAGGTTAATAAGCTCAATAATCAATGGGAAGACATCAAGGATGTTCCCAACGACAGTGAAAGTGAGGAACAGGAGAAAAAGTTCAGAGATTTGATGAAAGAGTTCAATGACAAGAAAGTGGAGATTCTTGTCAAAAGAGCTCAAAAGGAGGAAGAAAATCTTGTCGGAAAACTCACCGTTCTCGAAAAAATGGAGCAGATAGTTTCATCTCTCGGAGAGGATTCAGAGAACTGGGAGCAGACGGATAAAGAGATGGAGGAGCTGTCACGGCAATGGAAAAAAATTGGAAGGGTTCCCGCAGAGCAGGCAGACCAGGTCTGGGAGAAGTTTAAAACCGTCAGAGATGAGTACTTCGCAAAAAAGATGAAGTACAACAAGGCCTTCCGTAAGAAAACGCAGAAAAATATACGGAAGAAAACTGCGCTTTGTGAAACCGCAGAAAAACTGCTTGAGGATGATGATCTGGCGGTGGCAGTCAGAGAAATGAACAATCTCCATAAGAAGTGGAAGCAGATCGGCCCTGTTCCCAAAGAGAAAAATGACGAGCTGTGGGAACGCTTCAATGAGGCTACGCGCAAGTTCAACGAAAGAAAAAGCCGGAATCTTGATACTATTCGTGAACAGGAGCGAGAGAATTACGAAAAGAAAGCAGCCTTATGTGAAAAAGCAGAGGAGATCAGGGACCGGACGGATTGGACCGAAGCTGCATCTGACATGCAGAAACTGATGGAGACCTGGAGGGAGACCGGACCCGTACCCAGAAGAAAGGCCCAGAAAGTGTGGAATCGTTTTAAAAAAGCGATGGACACATTTTATGAAAACAGGAATGAATTTTACAAGTCTGTTCGCGAAGAACAAAAGGCCAATCTTGAAGAGAAGCGCAAGGTTATTGATGAACTTTCCAGACTGGCCGGGTCGGAAGAGCCGGATAAAGCAGTTGATCAGTTCAAAGAGTTGCAGGAAAAATTTAAGAAAGTCGGTTTCGTGCCGTTAAGAAAGAAAAGTAAAATTGATAAAGATTATAAGGAGGTATGCGACACCTTCTATCAGCGATTGCGGGAAAAAGGAAAGGGAGCAAATGCTGAACGTGCTTCCTCTGCAGATAAATCACGGCGATCCGAGTTGTTTCGTTTGAAAAAAGAGTGCGATGAACTTCATGAGGAGATCATGAAATATAAAGATACCATGACGTTCATAAATCCGGGAGGCAAAGGCAATGTCCTGATTGATGAAATTCAGCAAAAAATTGACAAAACAGAGGAAAAACTTGAAAAAAAACAGGAAAAGCTGGAACAGTTGAGAAGGGATCAGGAGGAGTAAGATTTTACGCAACCTTGGCACTGTTCCTGTTGATAAAACAAATTTCAAATAAAAGTAAAAAAAATATAAATTGCGCCTAAATCCCTATGATCTAGGCAGATAAAAATCAGGCGATGGCTAAAGTAAAAAAAGAGGTCAAGATACTGATGATCGAAGATGATCTGACACTTTGTGATCTTGTCGGATCATTCCTTGAAAAAAAGGGGTATGTTTTTTATCAGCACAATACATTCGAGGGAGCGATAGATCGCGTAAAGCAGGTCAGGCCCGATCTGATCATCATGGATTTGCATTTTCCGGACGGCAACGGTCTTCACCTGTGCAAGACCCTGAAGGATGACAAAGACTATAACAAAATTCCCATTCTGGTACTTACCGGACGCGATTACCCTGTCGAAAAAGAAGTGGCCATGAAGTCCGGAGTGACGGATTTCTTCCACAAACCGATGGTGTACAGTAAACTCACTGAAAAAATCGATGAAATACTCGGTGAGTCCATAAAACTCACGTTCTGGGGTGTGAGAGGATCAGTTCCATGTCCGGGCGCAAAATATGCGGAATTCGGCGGCAACAGTACATGCCTTCAGGTAAAGATTCCCGGTCAGAAAAAAATGCTCATCATTGATGCCGGGACCGGCCTGCGGGTGCTTGGTGATGAAGTTGATAAAAGCGTTGAAAACTGTGAGGGCCGGATTTTCCTGACCCATGCACACTGGGACCATATTCAGGGTTTTCCGTTTTTCAAGCCGCTTTATAAAGAAGGAAACAAGTTTCAGGTTCACATGCCGCAGCAGATATCCGGTTCAACCAAGGAAGTGCTGGTTGACCAGATGTCGTACACATATTCCCCCATAACCTCTCACATGTTCAAGGCTGATCTGGAGTATCTGACCCAGACCCGGGGTTTGCAGCGCTATGACGGGTATAGTGTGGAGCATATAACGGCTAATCATCCCGTTGAAACGGCAATTTACAAGTTTGAGATTGGTAAGCGCAGTTTCGTGTTTGCACCGGATAATGAGCTGAGTACCAAAGATGAAAGCAGTTCCAAAGGGAAAAGCTATGCCTACCTGAAGCAATTTGACTCCTTTGTTTCAGGGGTGGATGTTCTTATTCACGATTCCCAGTTCGATTACGAGGAGTATCAGCATAAACAAAGATGGGGTCATTCTGCATGGGAAATCGTGGTCGAACGATCCATAAAGAATGGAGTCAAGCATTTGATCCTGACCCATTTTGGTCCGGATTTGGTTGACGATGATCTGTTTCGGATTGAGGAAGAAGCCCAGGAAATGGCCAGGGGCACTGATACGCACGTAGAACTGGCCCGGGAGGGCAAGGTATTTCGTTTTCCTGCCTGATTGCCTTCATCAGCATGCCAGGCCAGGTCGAATCAGATGAATCACCGGGTACGGGTATCCTAAAAATAATACCGGATTCCGATACCACTGTTCCCGGTAAATGATGTTTCCGGAACCAGCTCCAGTATAGGCACAATTTCCAGAAACAGCTCAAAGGGATCATTGTCAAAATGATATGCAATGCCCAGAGGAAACCGTACGCCCAGCTTGTTGTCACTGTCAAACCGAAGTCTTCCCCCTGCACCGAAGTATAAAGGCAGTTCTCCCCGATCCACTTCCAGGATGTTGAATCTGTAAAAAAGATAATCCAGGTGAAGATGAAGCTTCGGATTGTCTCTCAGGTGCCATGCGGCAGCACCCGAAAAAGCATTTGACTGTGAGACCCTGTAAGCTACACTGATGCCTGTCGGATCACCGAGTATTACACCGATACCCCTGCTCCTCTGATAATCCTGGCTGCTGGCAGGCATACTGAAAGCAGTCAGGAAAATGATAATTGCGGCAATTGATAAGACAGACTTCATAGGAACTCTCATTTTTGTCATTTTTGGCAAGGATCACCTTTCGGTATGTCGCCTGTGACCAAGATATCCAAAAAAAGTGCAGAACCGAAAGTGATTTCTGCGGGTACTGTAAAACAGAAACCCTGTTCCGGATGGGTAGTTGAATTTAAATTAGTATTATTAGATATCCCATGGCACGGCAGGAACATATCCGCCTGAATGCCGTTTTAATATAAAATGCCCCAAAAATTCAAATTGAATCAGCCAATGAAACGAATACTCTACACTCTGTTATTTGTAGTTGCCATATCTTGTGCCGCACCGGCAGAAGACCGAAATGCCGTCATACTTATTTCAATCGACGGTTTCATGCCCGAGTATCTGGATCGCACCGAAACACCCAATTTTGATCGTATGGTTGAGCGGGGTGTAAAAGCGGAACACATGATTCCCGTGTTTCCAACGTTGACATTCACCAATCACTACTCCATCGTCACCGGACTCTATCCGGAAAATCACGGGATTTTGTCAAATACAATGTATGACCCGGAATGGGATGCCACCTTCAGCCTGGGAAACCGTGAAGAACTGGTCAAGGGCCGGTGGTATGAGGGCGAGCCGCTATGGGTTACAGCCGAAAACCAGGGTGTGCGTACCGCCTCCATGTTCTGGGTCGGCAGTGAAGCCGAAATTCAAGGTGTGCGGCCGACTCGCTGGAATGATTATGACGGATCCCTGCCTCATGAACAGCGTATTGATTCGGTTATCACCTGGCTTACGCTTGATGATGAAACCCGTCCGGATTTTGTCACACTTTATTTCAGCCGTCCGGACTCCGAGGGACACAGTCATGGTCCGGACAGTGAAGAGGTTACCCGCGCCATAGCCGGCATGGACCAAGACATGGGGTATCTGATGTCCGAGCTTCAGCGTACAGGACTTGAAGAATCAACCAATATAATCATTGTGTCTGACCATGGCATGGCTGCCCAGTCCGAAGACAAGGTGATTTTTCTGGATGAAATCATAGATCTTGATGATGTGCATGTAGTCGGATGGGGACCCGTCTCGATGATTCGTCCGGATGAAGGCAAGAGGGAAACCGTTTACAATCAGTTGAAGGAAAACGAAGAAAATTACCGGGTATATTACCGTGATGAGCTGCCGGATGAGTTCCGTATCGGAAATCATCGCAGGACCCCGGAGATCATTATGGTTGCGGATTTGCCCTGGGCGATCACCAGTACGTCCTTTTTTGAGCGCAGGGGGGTACTGGCGGGGAATCATGGATGGGATCACCGTGAGCCGGAAATGCAGACCTTCTTTCTGGCGAAAGGACCGGATTTCCATGAAGCGCTGCACGTTGAACCTTTTGAACTGATTCACATCTACGAGTTGGTATGTCATATCCTGGATCTGGAGCCCGCGAATAACGACGGATCACTGGAAGAGGTCCGTCACTTTTTGCTCGAATGACAGCTTTGAGAAGCTTCAAAAGGTTATTTGGATTGAATCTGACTTATATTTCAGATAATTTGCCCTGCAATTGCCGCAAGAGTAATAATAAAGCAGTATTTGGCTGAGGTCATCAGCTCAAAACGAAATTAAGAACCAAGCCAAGGACATATCGCATGACTTACGTAGTAGCAGAACCGTGCATTAATTGCAAATATACCGATTGTGTCACAGTTTGCCCTGTTGATGCATTCAGGGAAGGTCCGAACTTCCTCACCATTCACCCTGATGACTGCATCGATTGCGACGCCTGTGTGCCTGAGTGTCCGGTAGAGGCCATCTTCCCGGACGATGAAGTTCCTGAAAAATGGGAGCACTACATCGAGCTGAACGAGCGTCTGGCCGAACTCTGGGATGACAAGGTGATCAACGAGCAGAAGGATCCTCTTCCTGATGCCGACGAGTGGGCTGAGAAAGAGAAAACTGTCGATATGATTGAGGGACAGTAGCACCGGTCACAATCATGTTGCATATATCAGGATAAACTGTGCCCAATACAGAATCCGGTGATATTTCTGACAAGCGCTTTGTCCTCAAGGGCAAGGCGCTTGCTGCTTCCGGGCTTGTCGAGGTTGATACCCCTGCAGCCATGGGTATCCTGAATGTGACCCCCGATTCTTTTTCTGACGGAGGCATTTACAGCAGAGCAGATGAAGCAGCCAGGCGCACAGAGCGCATGATCAGGGAGGGCGCGGCTATTGTGGATATCGGGGGCGAGTCTACCCGCCCGGGATCGGAACCGGTATCCGGACAAGAGGAGCTGGATCGCGTGATACCGGTGATAGGCAAGGTCGTCCGCACTTTTCCGTCAACGATGTTTTCCATCGATACGACAAAATATGAGGTGGCCCGGCGTGCTCTCGATTATGGCGTGCAGATGATCAACGACGTCAGCGGCCTTCAGAAAGAGCCCCGGCTTGCAGACCTTGCTGCTGAGTACGAAGCGATACTGGTTATCATGCACAGCCGCGGAACTCCGAAAGTTATGCAGCATAGTCCGCAGTACGGTGATGTCATTGGAGAAATTGCGGGATTTCTGAAAAAACAGGCGGAAATGGCCGGAAAGAGGGGAGTTGAGCAGGTGGTAATTGATCCGGGAATTGGCTTTGGAAAAACTGTAAATCACAATCTGCAAATCATTGCACAATTCAATACCTTTAAAGCATTGAGGTATCCGGTTTTGATCGGAGCTTCCAGGAAGTCGGTGATCGGGAAGGTTCTGGCTGATGACAGCGGTGAACGCCCGGTCGACCAGCGGCTTGCCGGGACACTGGCGCTTCATTATCATGCACTTATGCAGGGTGCTGATATACTGCGTGTGCACGATGTCCGCGAAGCCGTTGACGGCATCAACATATACAGATCGGTAAGAAACATCAGATAACCGGCTGTTGCGGCACTTCCGGGGCACTTTCAAAACCTTCTGATATCTTGTTTCCTGTTACCCGCAACCTCTCACAACAGATACCACGTTGGAAATCTTACCATTCGGATTTCTGGAATTCGGCCTGAAAGACTTCATTGAGACGCTGATAATAGCGATGGTCATCGTTTTGCTTTACCGATGGATTCGCGGGTCATTCGCCGTTCCTGTTGTGATAGGACTTGTCATCGTTTTTGCCATCAATGCTGCTGTGAGTCTGTTCGGACTTACCACAATTAATTTTATTCTGCGACGTCTGCTGGATGTCGGTATTCTTGCAGTAATTATTATTTTTCAGCCTGAGATCCGAAAACTGCTGTACAACATTGGTCAGAATACCAGTCTCTACAAATTTTTCGACCGTGGCGGATCCTATTCGGTGATTGACGAGGTAATAGAGGCGGTGAAATCTCTTTCACGTTCTAAAACCGGAGCACTGATCGTTTTTGCGAAGGGTGCGACACTGAATGATCTGGTAGACAAAGGTGTGGAACTGGATGCATCTGTAAGCAGCGAGCTGCTGCTTACCATTTTCAACCGTGGAACACCTCTGCACGATGGTGCTGTAATAATACGGGATAACAAGATTGTAGCGGCAAGCGCCTATCTCCCGATAAGTCAGAACCCCAATATTTCATCTGTTTTTGGCACGCGGCACAGAGCAGCGCTGGGAATCAGTGAAGTGAACGATGTACTGGTTATTGTGGTATCAGAGGAAACAGGGCGGGTGTCGATTGCCCAGAACGGAGCCCTGACCAGTGGCATGACCATTCAGAAACTGCGTTATGAAATGCAAAAACACCTGGGAGAGAAGTCTGATGAAGATCCGGAGATGTCCAGCTTCCGTCAGTCGGAACTGGAAAGCTCCTGACTCAGTCAGCTTGAGGAATAGCAGGGTTCAATTTTTGATCCGGCAGAACGGACTTCGCTTCGCAATGCAATCAAATGCTGCGGATGGAAAAAAATAAAAATATTGGAACGATTCGGGGAGTCCGGGAATTATTGTTTTGATAGAGTGGATTTATGCCATGTATATGAATGGTAAATTGCTCTAATTGTTACAGTATGTTCCGCATATATTATTGCATTGCAATCCTGTGCACATAAACCTATACTAATACTGCAATTTGAATATGGATATCCTTGAAGTTATAAAAATAATTCGCGCTCATGCCAAAGACGAGAAGTCTGTTGAGGCATTAAAGGATCTGTTTGAAGAAATTATTGAAGAAAGAGATCAGGCAAAGAAAGAGCTTTCACTTCTTGAAGCCGCCATCAGAAATGATTATGAATCCATCGTAATAACAGAACTTGACCTGGAAAGCCCCGGACCCAGAATTGTGTACGTTAACCAAGGGTTTGAAAAAATGACCGGATACAAAAAAGAGGAGGTCATCGGGCAGACGCCGAGAATTTTACAGGGTCCCAAGACTGATCGTGAAACGCTGGATCGTCTGAAAGATAACCTGATTGAAGGCAAGGCGTTCTTCGGACAAACCGTGAACTACCGCAAAGACGGATCTGAGTTCATCAATCAATGGGATATCCATCCTCTTGTTGATGAAGGCGGAAAAATCACCCACTGGGTTTCTTATCAGCATGATATCACCGAAAGAAAACGTGTTGAGCAGACCCTCGTGGACAGCAAAGTGGAAATGGATGATTTCTATGAGACGTCCAAACGAACTATTCTGGATATTGCCGGCGACGGTACCATCAGGTTTGCCAATAAATCTTTGCAGGAGCTGATCGGTTATGAGAAGGAAGAGCTCCAGAAAATGAAAGTCTGGGAGATAATGCCCGAAAAACACGGGGCTATTCTCAAGGAACGCTTTCAGGAGCTTTGGGATGCCAATTTTGAAACACAGTCTGACTACCGGTTTATTTTTGAGCACAAAAGCGGATTGCCGATTCAGGTGGAAGCTACCATCAAGCCGCTGGAGCTCAAAACAGAAAAAGTAATGCGGATGGAAGTCAGTAATATTTCTCTTCGCAAAAAGGTTTTGAAGACATTGTACCAGCGGAATCAGGACTTCAGCCGCATTTTCAACACCAAAAGCGATTTCAAATACGGTCTCAGTTTCAGCGAAGCTGGGGCGCCGGAGTTCCGCTGGTTGTCAGAAGATCTGGAGAATATCACCGGTTATGATCCGTCAGAGTGCGAAGGGCACGAAGGATGGAAGAAGCTGGTTCATCCAGATGATCAGGCCAAAGCGGTTGAGCATTTGAAGAAAGTGATTGACGGGCGGTCAATGTGTACCGAATACCGGCTGGTCAGTAAGAACGGAGCAGAAATTCCTGTAATGGACTATGCCAAACCTGTTGAGATCAATACTTTTGATATCAAAGGGGCCGTAGCTCTTGTGAAAAAGGGACAGGAAGAGAGTGCCGGGAATGGTCGTTCCTGATTAACGTATTCAGGAACCCGTCTGCCTGCCTGCTTTCCGCATGCCTGATTAAAATCTGCAACCGGAAGCTGCGTGCTGCAACAGGCTTGAGGCTTATTTTCTGCTGTCCCAGACTATTTCCGATGTGTGCCGGCTTTCTCTGCCGGTACCGTCGGATATCTGATGCCGGCAGGAAAAGCCGTGAGAGCAGATGATACCATTATCATTGATTTTCCTGATCTGAGGAAAGAGTGTCAGCTCACCGATATCCATGGACACTTTGTAGTTTTTTTCCTCATAGCCAAAACTGCCGGCCATTCCGCAGCAGCCGGTTTTCATTTCGACAGGAAGATAATTGGCTCGTTTCAGCGCCTCCAGAACCGGACTGTTTCCGACCAGGGCCTTGGAATGACAATGTCCGTGAACATGTACTTGCTGACCGACACCATTAAAGCAATCAGAAAACCGGTCTTCATCAATTTCGTCAGTCAGAAACTCCTCAAACATGAAAGATGCGGCGGCTACATTTCTGGCATCCTCAAGCTGATCATCGTCACACAGATCAAGGAACTCGTCCCGGAAAGTAAGGATTTCGCTGGGTTCAAGTCCGACAAGCCGGAAATCCGAATCAACGTACGGCTTCATTTTTTTAATATTTGTTTGGGCGATCGTTTTTGCCTTGTCTAATATGCCACGCGACAGGTGTGTCCGGCCGCTTTCAAGCGGACCAACCACATGGACATGGCACCCCAGTCGCTCAAGCACAAGCAAAGCCGCTTTTGCTACAGATGGCTCGTGATAATCGGTAAACCAGTCCACAACCAGTACTACTTTTTTTGTGTTTTCATCTGCAGGGCGCATTTTATTAGACCGCCGGAATTTCTTGTACCAGCTCATGAAGGTCTGAGAGGCAAAATCCGGCAGCTTGCGTTCCGGATGGACATTCAGCAGATACTGATAGATGCCTTTTACGGGCGCAAGGCTGTTGATGTAATTGACAAGCGGAGCAAATGTGCCGGCAAGAGGATAAAGCAGGGCGGCATTCCCAAAAAATTGCGAGCTGAGCGAGGTGCCGTTTTTTTGATGCCAGCCGTGGGTAAACTCGGCTTTCATTTTGGCCATGTCCACATTTGCCGGGCACTCTGTTTTGCACGCTTTGCAGCTCAGGCACAAATCGAGGGCATCCTTGATTTCCTGAGCTGTAAATCCATCCTGCTGGCGGTTTGAGAAAATCTGGCGAAATACATTGGCGCGGCCGCGGGTACTGTCCTTTTCCTCAAGCGTGGCCATGTAGGAAGGGCACATGGTACCGCCGCTTTCTGCTTTTTTCCGGCATACACCGGCACCATTGCACAACTCCAGTGCCTCTCCGAATCCGTTTTCAGCGCGCCACTTGAATACGGTATCCACCTTAATTTCCGGATATTCCGGAGAATAGCGGAGGTCTGTGTCCATCGGCTCAGGATCTATAATTTTGCCCCGGTTCAGCAGGTTGTCCGGATCCCAAAGTGTTTTGACTCTGCGCAGCAGCTGCATGATTTCCGGTCCCACCATGTGTTCGATAAGATGTGACCGAAGCCGGCCGTCACCGTGTTCACCGGAAAGAGAGCCGCGGTATTTGGCGACCAGATCGGCAACTTCTTCCGCAATCGCCTTCATTTTATCGATGCCTTCCTGTGTCTTGACATTGAGAATGGGTCGCAGATGCAGTTCACCTACGGAAGCGTGGGCGTAGTAGACGCTTTCGGTGTCATGCTTTTTCAGAATTTTCTGAAAGTCGGCGATGTAGTCAGGAAGATCTTCCACCCTTACCGCAGTGTCATCAACAAATTCGGGTGATTTTGAGTCGGAAAGGTAGCCCATGAGCAGACCAAGTCCGGCTTTTCTCAAATTCCACACGCGAGCCTGTTCATCCGGCTGCTCCATGATACTGTGTGCATAGCCATGCTTCTTTTCCTTCAGCCGGTCTTTGAGACTGTTTGCCCGATCGCGAAGCTCATCCATGTCATCACCCTGAAACTCTATAATCAACAGCGCCTTGGGATCGCCTTCCAGGAAGAAGCGGTTTCGGTTCTGTTCGACATTGCCTTTCGTAGCATCCAGGATGAACTGATCGACCAGTTCCACTGCAGCGGGATCGAATGCAACGGCTTCGACGGTGCTGCGCAGGGCCTCGTGAAGTGATTCAAACTGAGGAATGAGCAGCAGTTTGTGCTTCTCCAGCTTTTCGAGGCGCACGACCGCTTCGTTAAACAACGCAAGTGTACCCTCGCTCCCGCACAGCATTTCACACATATTGAACGGACGTCCGCCGGGTGTAATCGGATGCATTTCGCACAATTTATCCAGCGCATATCCGGTATTGCGGCGTTTTACCTCCGGGTGGGGATACTTTTCGAGGATGAGATCCCTGTTATCTTTCAGCAGGGAAATCATCTCACGGTAAATTTTACCCTCGAAAGTGTCCGACTCCATTTTTTGATGCAACTTATCTTCGTCAAGCGGTTTGAAAGTGGCGCGGCTTCCGTCGCTTAAAATGACATCAAGTTCAATGACATGCTCTCTTGTCGTTCCGTATTTGATGGAGTAGGAGCCGCAGGAGTTATTGGCGATCATGCCGCCAAGCATACACCGGTCGGTCGTGGAAGTGTCCGGACCAAAGAGCAGTCCGTGTTTGCCGGCTTCCCGGTTCAGCTGATCCCGGATGACTCCCGGCTGAACCCTGGCGGTGCGGTTGTCCGCATCAATATCCAGTATGTGGTGCATGTGACGGGAAATATCGGCAACAATTCCATCACCGGTAGTCTGACCTGCCAGGCTGGTACCGGCAGCACGCATGGTGACAGATAGATTCTTACTTCGTGCCTGATCCAGAAGCTGTATCAGGTCTTCAGGCGATTTTGGAAACGTAACTGCTGAAGGCAGCTCCTGATACAGGGAAGCGTCACTCGAGTAAAGCTGGCGTGTGAGTGTATCGGTATAAAATGTCAGGGGAGAAGGCGAGTGAGCCGTTTTCGAAGCAGAGGTAGACATAAAAAAATGATGTTTTTCAGGCGATCGTAATCAATTGCAAATTCTGAAATAATTTTCTGTCCCGTAATAATTGACAGGGTGTTGATATTCCTGCAGTTGTGAGCAGGGGTCAGATATACAGGTGCATATATTGGTAAAACTGTGGAAAGATACAAATTCAGGCAGTAATTCAACAGGTAAGAAACGTATGTCTGACAGGTGGCGGTTGCTATCAATACAGAATTGAATTACAGTAACGATCCGGAAATGATTGCAAAATGGGTTCAGATATGGTAAAAGAAATGCCGTGCAATCATCCGGCATGCATGTTCCGGATGTGAAAACAAGGGCAAAATTTTTGCATTTTGAGGTTTTTTGCAAGGATTTGTTCGTTTTTATGATTAAAAACAGAACGACATGATACTGTCAGATTCAACAATAACTGACTTTTTTATTTAGAAAAGCGGTTGCATTTATTAAGTTATTTTTCACATCTTTGTTGCAAATACTTACAGCCGGCAAATACATTTGAGTCGCATTTAATTATTGAATATCACTAACACAGGATAAATACCATGAAAGAATACGTCGTAGGGATAGATATTGGCGGTACGTTCACCAAATTTGGCTTTGTAGACAGAGATGGAAAAATATTTGAAGAGGGCTCCTCGCCAAGTGACAAATTTGACAAAATCGAGGATTACCTGGCAAATCTGTTCAAGGATATCAAGGAGCGTGAAAAAAACCTGGAGGCCCCCTGCAAGGTTATTGGTGTCGGAATCGGAGCTCCTAACGGAAACTTTTACCGCGGAACCATTGAGAATGCTCCGAACCTGAACTGGAAGGGCATCATTCCGCTGGCTGAGATGGTTAACAAATACTACGACGTTCCTGTGCGTCTTACCAATGATGCCAACGCAGCGGCACTCGGGGAAAAAGTTTACGGTGGTGCACAAGGCATCGACAATTTTATCATGATCACTCTGGGAACCGGCTTGGGAAGCGGAATTATTGTCAATGGTGATCTGGTCTACGGACATGACGGGTTTGCAGGTGAGCTTGGACATACCAATGTTGAAGTGGATGGCCGGCAGTGTGGCTGCGGAAACAAAGGATGCCTGGAAACCTATGTCTCGGCGCCCGGCATCAAGCGAACAGTGTTTGAGCTCCTTGCTCATGACAGCAGGGGATCCAATCTGGTAAAGTATTCATTCGATGAGATGGATTCGGAGCTGATATACAATGAAGCAAAAAAAGATGACCCGGTCGCTCTCAAAGCCTTTGAGATCACAGGGAAAATTCTTGGCAGAAAACTTGCCGATTCCGTTGCCCATACCAGTCCGAAGGCAATCTTCCTGTTTGGGGGTCTTGCCAAATCCGGTGACTACATTCTGAAGCCCACGAAGAAATATCTCGAAGAATTTGTAATGGGTCCGTTTAAGGGTAAGGTTGATGTCAAGCCATCTCAGCTTATGGACCGGAATGTCGCCGTGCTGGGATCAAGTTCACTTATCTGGAAAGATGTCAAGTAGCAGAAAGTATGCAGCTCAGTCAGCAGAAGGGGATTATCATCAATAAGGTCAATTATTAATCAAATCATAAATCATGTCAAACAATCTGGACAGTAAAACCATGAAAGTGGGAATGGTATTCATTTCCATGGTCTTCTTCATTTTCGGGTTTGTCACTACGTTTATTATTACGCTGAGTGACCCCGTAATGGAAGCATTTGACCTGAGTTATACCGAGGCATTTCTGGTTAACTCAGCTTTTTTTATTTCATATGCCGTTTTTTCAATACCAGCAGGCTGGGTAGTCAAGACGATTGGATACAAAAACTCCATTGTTGCAGGACTGCTCATTTATGCGGTGGCCGGATTCCTGTTTTATCCTGCAATCGGACTGGAATCCTACCCTTTCTTCCTGGGTGCCATTTTCATTCTTTCACTGGGAACAGTTCTGCTTCAGACTGCTGCCAACCCGTATGTGACAGAGCTTGGTCCGTCGGAAACAGCTTCCGGCCGACTGAATCTCACCCAGTCACTGAACTCAATTGCAACCTGGCTGGCGCCGCTTTTCATTGTAGCGCTTATCATACCTGCCGAAGCTATTGACGGTGCGGTCGAGGAAGTCATTGCAGAAGCTGCGGTTCAGCCGGGTGATTTGCTGCTTCCTTTTCTGATTATCGGAGGGGTAACCCTGGTTATCGGTATTGCCGTAGCATGGATCCGGCTGCCGAATCTCAGCCAGGAAGGTGAAGGCAATTTCTCCAGTACCTTCAAGTACAGACACATGCTCTTTGGCGCTTTCGGGATCTTCTGTTATGTGGGAGCCGAAGTGAGTATCGGAACCGCCATATCATCCTATATAGTGCAGCCGGACCTTGGCGGAGGCATCAGCCGGTCTCTTGCAATTCAGTTCGTAGGACTCTACTGGGCAGGTGCCATGATCGGCCGTCTGTTCGGGGCCATTTCGATGTCCGATATAAAGAACAAGCAAACCAAGATGCTGATGGTTCTCGGTGTCCTGGTCTGGGCATTCATTGTAAGTTTCTATACGCTTGACTGGAACCTGCAGATGGCGATGGTATTTCTTGGATTTGCCGTCCTTAATTATGGACTGATGCAACTTGGTGTTGGCAATGCCAACCGGATCCTTGCTATCTTTGCCATTGTAGCAATGGTTCTGGCAATAACTTCCATGCTGTCTACAGGACGTTTGGCGCTGTGGACGATTGTGACCATTGGTCTGTTCAACTCAATCATGTTCCCGAATATCTTTTCTCTTGCAGTTAAAGGACTGGACAGGAGCGAAGTCAGTCTGGCATCGGGTATCATCAATACCATGATTGTAGGTGGCGCGATAGTCCCGGTTGTAACAGGAGCCGTTGCGGATCTTTACAATATTGAAGTGGCATTCATCGTACCTGTTATCTGCTACGCTTATATCCTGTTCTTCGCATTGGTCGGAAGCAAGATCAAACCCAAGGAGGGTGCTGCCGCAGCTCCGTCACCAACAATGGGTGCTGATCCATCTCATAAAGAGTAATGAGCAATGATCAGGCATGAGGTGAACCGGATTGGTTCATCATCATGAATCAGACAATGCCAAAGGCCGTTTCCCTTTGATCCGGAAGGGAGGCGGCCTTTGCTTTATTTGATCGAAATGCTGTCCAGGACCTGCCAGGCGTCAGGTCCGTATTCAAACAATACATCAAGCAGGCCGCATCCGGGTACAAAACCGGGGAAGTGCTGGCGGTATTCCGGGATCCAAAACTCCGTACCGGCCGCATCGGGGTGCGGCTTCTGGTAGTTGCGGCTCCGGGGCTCCTGCCAAACGACGGGATCCTGCAAGTCAGTGTGTCCGGAAAGCATCCGGCCAGGTGTTTCTGCCGGGGAATCCGTTTCAGCTGACTCCGGACAGTTGCTTTTCAGCTCACTCATCCAGTCAAAGGAAATAGAACATTCCAGGTAGGTGAACTGCCGCTCCATCATGTGCCGGACCGCATCCAGCAGCATCTCACACTCCGATGCTGCCTCCAGATCCGCGCGGATTTCCGGCTCGTAGTAATCAAAATAGAGGCTGTTGCGATAATTGAATTCAAGGGCCTGCCAGTGATGCTTCAGCCATGGGCGGCCATGGTCGATTCTTACCTGATTGACGGGCTTTCGGCGATCTTCGGTTGCAACCGGTATGGTGAGCCACTGGTGTCCGTCAGGGGTGCGGATTTTCGTTCGGTGAACCCGGCTTTTTCTTGAAAACGGATGTTCATCATCCAGAATTATATGACCGGCCAGCAGGGCGCGGGCCAGCCACTCCAGATCCGGAGAATATCCCGGCAGCAAAAGCGCCACCGCTGCCGGTCTGGAGCTGCCGCTTCCGGAATCGGGTGTCATGGATGGCATTTTTTCCAGTTTGACGTTATCAGCCTGTCCGGCCTGTATGTTTATACGCAACAAGCGAGGGGCAAAAAGCCTGCTGCCCCATCATTGCCGGCAAAATGAACATTCCGATATATTGAATCGCAAACCGAAAATATCGCAGTACGCATTAAGAAAAAAGTTGAGTTTCATGCAAGAGCAGAGGGGAGTGACCCGGTTTCATAAAAAAAAGCAAAATTTGCCGGTGTTTATTCTCACGGATGAAAAGCAGGTACAATACTTGTACCTTTGGGTAAATAAAGATGAAGTTCAGAAATGATATGTACCCGATTGTGTCACCGGGAGAAACGCGGCTCTGCCGGGGAGAAGCGGGCACAAACAGATCAGACTGAACCGAAATTAAAAGAAAAACCAACCAGGAAAGACATATGAATTCCGATATCCGTGTCCGATTTGCACCATCACCAACAGGACTGCTCCATATTGGAGGTCTGCGAACCGCACTGTACAACTACCTTTTCGCCCGCCGGCATGGCGGAACGTTCATACTGCGCATCGAAGACACCGATCAGGCTCGATATGTTGAGGAAGCGGAACAGGATATTCTGGAAAGTCTTGCCTGGGCGGGTTTGCATCCGGACGAAGGACCGGTTGTAATAAGTGAAGATGAAAAGTCCTCAGACGCCGATGCTGCCGGGGGAAAACCGAGGAAAATTTCAAAAATTGAATATGATGCAGGCGAAGCCGGCAGTGAAGGAAGTGCGGTTGACGGAGATCAGCAATCCGGGAAAACGACAGAAAGCACGGAAAACGGAACCCGCAAGGCTAATGCGCAGACTGAGTATAAAGGAACATTCGGGCCTTACCATCAAAGCAAGCGCCGCGAACGCTATGCCGAAATTGCCAGGCAGCTTGTGGATGCCGGTCATGCCTACTATGCATTCGACACCGTCGGGCAGATTGAAAAAATGCGCGAGCGCCTGAGAACCGCTGACAATCCGGTGCCGAAATATGATGCACAAACACGTATGGAGATGCGCAACAGTTTGACCATGGATGCCCGGCAGATGCAGGAGATGATTGAGGAAGGAGCTGAGTATGTGGTGCGGCTGAAAGTACCGGCAGGAGAAACCATCCGGTTTGATGACCTTGTGCGCGGACCGGTTTCATTTGAGTCCGATGGACTTGACGATCAGGTACTGCTGAAGGCCGATGGTCTGCCGACCTATCACCTCGCAAATGTGGTCGATGATCACGAAATGGCTGTCTCACATGTTATTCGCGGTGAAGAGTGGCTCAGCTCGGCTCCAAAGCACATCCTGTTGTACCGGTATCTTGGCTGGGAACCGCCTTCCATGGCTCACCTGCCGCTCATCATGTCACCAAGCGGCGGCAAATTGTCCAAGCGCAAAGCCGAAGAAGAGGGTATCCCCGTAAATGTCCGTGATTACCGGCGTGAGCGGTATGAGCGCGATGCCGTGGTCAACTTCCTGGCTTTGCTGGGATGGAGTCCCGGTGAGGATCGTGAGGAAATGACACTGGAGGAAATGACTTCGGAGTTTTCCCTGGACAGGGTGGGCAAAAGCGGCGCCATATTCGATTTTAAAAAACTGCTCTGGTTCAATGAGCACTATATGCGCCGACGCAGTGATGAAGAACTGGCCGGGGAACTGGAAATGATCATTCAGGAGCGGGGGCTGCCCGGTGCGGAGAGTGATGTGAAGAAGTTGTCCCCGCAGCAGCAGGCACTCATCGAAGACAAGGATTTTCTGACCGGAATGGTGAGCCTGCTTAAGGAGCGGGTTTCGCGGCTCCCTGAATTCCTGGATGCCGGACGTTTCTTTTTTGAGCCGCCTGCCGAATATGATGAAAAAGCGGTCAAAAAAGGATGGAAAGAGGGTACGGCAGACCGGGTCGCCAGATATCGCGACCGGATTTCCGCACTGGGTTCGGCTTCATTCAAGGCCGCGGAGCTGAAATCGATTCTGTCTGAAGTCATTGAGGAAGAAGGCGTCGGCTTCGGCAAGCTGATGATGCCGCTTCGCATTGCCGTTACAGGCTCGGGGTCCGGGCCCGATCTTTTCGGGGCGCTGGAGCTGCTGGGGCAGGAGGAGGTGGTCCGCAGACTCGATACCGCCATTGACAAGCTTGGCTGAATTCGTGCTGCAGCTGCGGTCATTCGCCTTCCGGAATTTTACCGGATGCGTTACTGATGAATTATTAGTAGCTTGCACGAATGAATAAGACCATTTATACTTGCGGCACGGTTGATTTATGAGGTTTCACAAACGAAGCTTCACTGCAACATCCACCAAAACTACCCCTGAGATTATGTTTCTGCCCCGGAAAAAGATGACTATCTCAAACGCTGCCGGAACGTTGCTCATTTTTCTGATGACGACACTTCCGGTGGCATCCCTGTCCCAGAATGCGGCTGATTACATGCCTGGGGCATATCCGGCCGAGAGCCGGTTTGATCAAACCATAACCGATCCTGATGATCAGTCTCAGGATGACGGCCTCGATGTAATCATTCGTCTGCTATCTCTGGATGAGCAGTCACCGGACCACATACGCTATGATCTCGACCGGCGCGAAGAAGGAGCCGATCCGTTCCCCTATAACTTCAATGCCCATGGCGATACTCTGTACACCACGCTGGAGGGGCTTGTCGACCTGAGTTTTTTTGATGAGTTTGGCCTTGATATTGACCTGGATGCCCGGCTGGATGTCATGCGGTTGTCAGCGGGAATCGGACAGGGGTGGCTCATGACCGAGCAGGAAGTAACAATACCGGTTCCGGAAGAGATCAAAGATGAAGTGCCGGCGGTGTCTGATTCGATGGATGTGACGCTGAGGGTATCCAACCAGCGGCAAGATGACGAGCTGCTGGAACTGCCTTACGGAGATCTGGAAGTGGTGACATTTCGTCCGTCTTTATCCATAGATGTAACTGTTTATGTCGAGTTTTTTGGTCAGAAAACGCCCTTTACATTTGACTTGCTGGATGATTACGGGATTACGTTCCAGTTTGCAACGGGTTATGGCCTCGTCAGGGAAAAATCAGAGCCGGAAATCATCGAATTCCGGGACAGCGATCTGGACATTGAGATGGAATTCGCACAAATCGAAGGCCGTGAGATTGTGCTGAAATCATTTGATGACAGCAGAGATACATCGGCCGGAGCGGACAATCAGGAGGCGGAGGCTGAAAAGCCGGGTATGATCACGCTGAATGCCAATTATCCGAATCCGTTCAACGCAGCCACAACGCTTTCTTTTGAACTTTTTGAGTCCGGATCGGTGGATGTCCGGATTTATGACCAGCAGGGAAGGCTGGTCGATATGCCAGTTTCCGGCCGCTCCATGAGCGCAGGCAAACATGCCATCCGTTATCAGGCTGACAATCTCTCCAGTGGTGCGTATATTTACCGCATTCAATTCACCGCCGAAAGGGAATCCCGGACCGTCTCCCCGGGCGGGCAATTCATGCTGATTAAATAATTCTGACCATCCAAACCCGGCCTGTCACTGAGCATCGAATGGCTGAATGCCCAGCAGGGCCGCCCTCCCGGCGGTCAAACCGGACCTTTGCGTCTTTTCTGGCGGTATCTGTGCTGCTCCTGTCCTTTATACCGCTGCAGGCAGATACACCGGAAGAGGATTGCGAGGATTTTACTTTTGACAATATAGAGGAAGTTGAGAGTGTTCCGGATTGCAGTGAGCCGGAAGAAGAAGCAGAAGCAGAAGCAGAGCCGGAATCTGAATCAGAGTTTGAATCAGAGCCGGGGTCTGAGTCAGGATCAGATTCAGAGCAGGGATTCGTGCCAGGCTCAGACACAGAACAAGAGGCATTAACGGAAACCGGTCAGGATCAGGATACGGCTGACTTTGTAAGTCCCGACGATCTGGAACTGGATGTTTCTGTTGAAGACCGCGAATTCGACCGGTCCGCTATTGAAGATGAAACAGATCGCCAGGAAGATGCAGATAAGGGGATAACTGGAAAAGCGGATGAAAGTGCTGGCTGGATAAGCATCCTGCCGCCCGTGATTGCGATCGTCATAGCGCTGACGCTCCGGCAGGTGCTGCTGGCGTTGTTTCTCGGCGTCTGGATGGGCGCCTGGCTCGTTTCCGGAGCATCCCTGCCTGCCGTATTCACGACATTCTTCACATCAGTAAGCGAATATATTATTCCCTCCGTTGCCGATGCCGATCACGTCAGCATTCTGGTTTTCAGCCTGCTGATCGGCGGCATGGTCGGCATCATCGGGGCCAACGGCGGGACCCGCGGCATCGTCCATGCCATCACCAGGCTGATAACTACGCGCCGCAGGGCACAGCTGTCGACAACCGGACTGGGCTACGCCGTTTTCTTTGACGATTATGCCAATACGATGGTCGTCGGAAGCACCATGCGTCCGCTGACCGACCAGCTGCGCATATCACGCGCGAAACTTGCCTATCTGGTTGACTCTACCGCGGCTCCGGTTGCCATCATTGCCGTGATATCCACCTGGATCGGAGCCGTGGTCGGCTACATCCGGGAAGCGGAATCTGCAATCCCGGGTTTTACGGAAGCCGCCTATCTCATTTTCCTGAACTCGCTGCCCTACAATTTTTACGCGTTCCTGGCCATCATTTTTGTTGCCGTCATCGCATACAGCGGACGTGATTTCGGTCCGATGCGCAGAGTGGAGCAGGAGGCCGCCGACGGCAGGGACTCATCACAGGTTAAAGACCAGGAGGATGAGAAACCTGCTGATGCAGCAGATAACGGCGCCTCCGGCCGGGTCTCCCACTGGATGAACGCAGCAATCCCGATACTCGGACTCATCATCGCAACCATGGCCGGACTCTGGGTGACCGGTGAGGGTGATACGCTGCAGGAGATTGCTGGAACATCCGACTCCTATGCCGCCTTGGTCTGGGGATCCGTTTTCTCCCTGTTTCTTGCATCGGTACTGACGGTCAGCCAGCGGCTGCTGACCATCGAACAGATGTTCAAAGGCATGTTCAGGGGCATGCACCTGATGTTCGAAGGGTTGATTATTCTTGTGCTTGCCTGGTCGCTGGGCATGGTCACCCAGCAGCTGGATACGGCAGGGTTTCTGGTATCGCTCCTGGAAGGAATTCTGAGTCCGTACTGGGTGCCGGTTATCATTTTCATCCTTGCAGGTGTTACGAGTTTTGCAACAGGGTCAAGCTGGGGTACGATGGGTATTCTGATGCCACTGGTGCTTCCGCTGACCTGGTCGCTTGGCGATACGGCCGGACTTGATTCTGCAGCAACACAGACGCTCATTTACAGCAGCGTCAGCGCCGTACTCGCCGGTGCAGTCTGGGGCGACCACTGTTCTCCGATTTCCGATACGACCATCCTCAGTTCCCTTGCCTGTCACTGCGATCACGTGACACATGTCAACACGCAGCTTCCGTATGCGCTGGTTGTCGGCGGACTCAGCGTTCTGGCGATGATCGCATCCGCGGTAATCGGATTGCCGGTCTGGATGATCTATCCTCTGGCGATGGCAGTTATGGTTGGTATAGTATACCGTTTTGGAAAGCCCGTGCGGTTCGGGGAGGGGTAATTGATACTTTTTAAAATGATGCGGGTGACGTATACTTGATGATTCCATCGAAATTAACCATGCGAAGTTATGAGTAAAGGAAGTGCTGCCGGCTGGCTGACCCGGTTCCGGGCTCCGAATACCATCATTCTTATACTTGGCTTGTTGTGCTTTTTTGCTGCACTGACCTGGGTTATACCGGGAGGGGCCTATGAGCGCGTGGAGAAAGAGGGACGAGAGGTCGTGGATCCGGGCTCATTTGAGCGGGTGGAGTCCGAGCCCGCCGGTATCATTGAACTGCTGATGGCGCCGATCAACGGGTTTACCGACTCCTTCGCCATCCTCATTATCACCTTCATTTTCATTGTTGCCGGAGCCTTTTCCATCATCCAGAAAACAGGCGCCTTCGCCCGCGGAATTCAAAAGGCAGCCATTCTGTTCAACCGCAACGATTTCCTGCGGCCGTTCTTCATACCCGTGTTCATTATCATTTTTTCGGTCATGGGAAGTGTATTCGGGATGTCGGAGGAAGTGATCATATTTATTCCGCTTTTTGTACCGCTTGCACTGGCACTGGGATATGACTCGATTGTGGGCGTTTCGGTGCCGTTCATCGGGGCCAGTGCGGGATTTGCCGGTGCTGTGGTCAATCCCTTTACGGTGGGTGTGGCGCAGGGTTTGGCTGAGATTCCGTTATTGTCGGGATGGGAATTTCGTATTCTGCTGTGGCTTGCAACTACCGCTGTTGCTATCTGGATTGTCAGCTCTTACGGATGGCGCATTCATCGTGACCCTGCGAAATCCCCGGTATATGAACTGGACAAAAGCCGTGACGAAGAGCTGACGGCCAATGAGGAGGACAACGAACCGTTTACCTGGAATCAGCTGTCCATTTTGATTGTGTTTGCGGCCGGCATCGTGCTGCTGATATACGGTGCTACAAGTCTGGACTGGTACATTGCCGAAATGGCGGCACTGTTCTTTGCGCTCGGGGTGATATCTGCCGTACTTGGCGGCCTCTCCGGCAATGAAGCGGCAAATGCATTCATTGAGGGCATGAAGGATGTACTTGGAGCGGTAGTCGTTATCGCGCTTTCCCGTTCAATTTTATTGCTCATTACAGATGCACAAATTATTGACACTATTTTGTATGGCATGTCCAATGCCATTGCAGGCTGGCATCCGGTGGTATCCGCTGAAATTATGCTGATCGTGCAGTCGGTGATCAATTTTGTGGTCCCCAGCGGCAGCGGTCAGGCGGCGCTGACCATTCCGATAATGGCTCCTCTCGGGGATCTGGTTGGCGTGACACGTCAGACGGTCGTTCTTGTGTTTCAGATGGGTGACGGAATCACAAATATGATCATACCGACATCCGGGGTCACCATGGCGGTTCTCGGGATGGCAAAAGTACCGTGGAGCACATGGGCGGCATGGCTGGCACCGCGGCTGCTCTGGTTCTATCTGGTAGCCGTGATTGCCATTGCAATTGCCGTGTTTACGGGCTACTCGTGATCCCCCTGTCGCTGGAACGTACATCACTCCGGAATGTGCAGTACACAGGGTCGTGCCGCACTCCGAAACATGCAGTACTCCGGAACATGCAGTACTCCGGAATATGCCGCAGGAACACTGTTATCAGTTGAGATGCAGTTCTTCGGCTTGTTTTTCCTCTCTGCTGCTGCTTTGTGCCTTGCTGCTGCCGCGAAGTTCCGACTCACCTATTTTCTTTCGTGTGATCAGCTGTGAGCCGCCCCGGAAAGTGATGTAATACCAGACCCATTCGCCCATTACACGGAAACGGTTCCGGAAGCCGATCAGAAAGAACACATGCACCAGCGACCAGAGTATCCACGCGAAAAAGCCGCTGAATTTTTGTCCGCCGATTTCGGCAACAGCCTTTGCCCGTCCGATGGTTGCCATGCTCCCTTTGTCAAAGTAAGAGAAGGGTTCACGAGAACCGCCTTTCAGATCCGATATGATGTTGCGGGCGGCATGCTCTCCCTGCTGTATAGCACCCGGAGCAATGCCCGGAGTCTCGCGCCCTTCGCTGTCAATATGCATGGCAGCATCACCGATCACAAAAACGGACGGGTGGCCGGGTACCGACAAATCCTGATCCACATGCAGGCGTCCGTCCTTCTCAAGCGGAACATCAAGGGTACGCAGCAGTGGTGATGCCGCATTTCCGGCCGCCCAGATGACATTGTCGGTTGCAATGTTACGGAGTTTATCTTCACCGGCTACCCTGACAGCCACACCATCATCATCAATTCCGGTAACCATGCTGTTAAGCCAGACGGTGACTCCCATGCGCTCAAGGTCACGGACTGCGCGTTCGCCAAGTGTTTCGTCATACATGCCGAGAATCCGTGACTGTCCCTCGACGAGATGAATTTCCAGCAGGCCGGGATCGGCATTCCGGTAATCTTCCCTTACAGCCCTGGAGGCAATTTCGGCAATTGCGCCGGCAACCTCTACTCCGGTCGGACCGCCGCCAACCACAACAAAGGTTTCGTATTTTTTTCTCCTCTGTTCGTTGTGTTCCCGCTCGGCCTTCTCGAAGGAGAGCAGAATATTTTCACGAATATCAAGGGCATCAGAAAGCGTTTTGAGTCCGGGCGCCTTTTCTTCCCAGTGATCATTTCCGAAATAGGAATGCCGGGCGCCCGGGGCCAGTACGAGGTAGTCGAAAGAAAGCTCCTGGTCTTTGTCCATCCGGACAACTTTGCGCTCTTTGTCAACCCGGGTTACCTCGCCCATCAGTACGTTCACATTTCGGTCATTTTTGAATATGGTGCGTGCCGGAATGGCAATATCACCGGGAGCCAGAGCTGCCGTGGCAACCTGGTAAAGAAGCGGCTGAAACAAATGGTGGTTGGTCTTGTCGATCAGGGTGATGTCAACCTGCTTTTTTTTAAGCTTTTGGACCGCTTTGAGACCGCCGAAACCGGCGCCAACGACGATAATTCTTTTTCTTTTTTCTTTATCCTGGGTATGCATGGTGGGTATATCTGGAGGGTTTACCTGGAGAAGATGACAGGTAGGTGACGGAAATCGGAGTTGCTATCAGTCGGGGATGAAAATCGGTGACAATTCGCAGGTCGCATATTATGCCCTCAAAACAAAACCACGGGCTGCAGCATTCATGTAGAGCCCGATTTTGTTATACTATTTCTTGTGCTAAACAGTTAGATTATTTTCTGTTATTATTTACCGGAATTGCATTTCTTGTAAATTGAACGTAATCGTCAGAAATGAAGGCTTGATGCGTTATCTGAGCGTGCTGCTGTTCTTATTGTTGGGTTTTGTTGATGCCTGTCCCTCATATTCCGCCGGTTGGGACGACCTGGCTAGCGGAAACAGGTATCATTTGTACCAGTCCGATCAGGATGCATCTGAAAAACAAAGCGTTGCCCGGTTTTCAGGAGGCAGGTTTCCCGTGTCGATGCAGGCCAACGGTGACCAGCCCGGGCGTGTGTGGAACATTGATTTCGAGGGGAATGAAACGTACTCCGGAATGACAATCAGGAGAATTATCGGCCTCGAAGCTCCATCATTTTTCCGGAAACTCAGGTTCTGGAACCGATCCGGTTTTGATTTCGATGAAACCGAGCTGCGCCGCGATGTGATCCGCATCCAGCGGTACTATCAGCGGCGGGGGTTTCCTAAGGTAGATGTTGACTCCCGAGTGGAACAGGGCCGGAGGGACTGGTCACGAACCGTGATTTTTGAAATTGATGAAGGTAAACCGACAATCATCGACACAGTGCGGTACGAAATCGACGCTGATGCCGAAACGGTGGAATATTTGCAGAATCACCGGGTTTTTGAACGCGCGATGAAACGCAATGACATGCAGGAGGGACGACGGTATCAGCTGATCCAACACAGTGATGTCGAAGGGCATTTCCAGTCGGTGCTGAGAAACATGGGATTTGCCCATGCCAATACGTTTGTCACAGCCAATGTAGATACCACCGGCCTGCATGCCGATGTGCTTGTCACTATCACCCCGGGTCCGATATCCTATTTCGGTGACGTTAACATCGATGGCAATGAAACCGTATCCGCCGATCTTGTACGGCGTCAATCCGGTCTCAAGACCGGCGAGCAGTACAGCTCCCGAAAACTGAGAAACGCTCAGCAGGAGATATTCGGACATCCGCTTTTCCGTTTTGCGACCGTGAACATGCCGGCTCAATCCCGGGACTCCATAGTTGACATCAATGTCAGGGTCAGAGAGCACGCACTGCGAAGCCTCAGAGTTCAGGGAGGCATCGGCATTGAGGAGATTGCCAGGATCGGTGTTTCCTGGCAGCATCGCAACCCGCTTGGCAACGCCCACAACTTCAGCGTGACCACCCGGGCTTCTTTTCTTGAACAGCGAGTAAGCATGGACTACTTCATTCCGTATGTGTTCAATCCGAAAAGCAGGATCAATATTTCCCCTTTCGGTCAAAGACTTGACGAACGAGGTTATCTGCTGCTCAGGGGAGGTCTCAATAACAGCTTTATATATCAAGTCAGCAGAGAAACAGCCGGAACCGTTTCCTACGAGTTTACACGCAACCGGGAACAGATTTACAATCCGGATGTTGATCTGCCGGAAGACGAACAGCGTTATAACATATCTGCTCTCAAGCTTTCCGGCTACCACAACCAGCTTGAGATTGAACGGTACCAGGGCTGGGTGGTTCGTCCGCATGCCGAGTTTTCAGGTTTTCTGGGTACGGGCTCCTTGCGCTATAACCGCTACAAGCTGGATATAAGACGATATCTCGATATCGGCGAAGGTACCCAGTTCGCCATCCGGAATGAAGGCGGACTGATCACCAATGCCAGTGTGGATGACCTGCCATCGAATGTCCGGTTTTATACCGGCGGCACCAGCTCGGTTCGGGGCTGGCAGCGGAGGGAACTTGGCCCCAAACGGGCAGTTCTGGATGACGAAGGCAATTTCAAAGAATATGTTCCTGCCGGCGGAAAGGCGATGTACAATATTAACCTGGAGCTCAGACAGGATTTGGGAATGATCATACGGCGGTTCGGAATGGCGGTCTTCCTGGACGGCGGTGCGGTCTGGGAGGATTCTGAAGATATTAATGCCGGTGATCTTCAGTTCGGTTTGGGCGGTGGTTTCAGGTACAACTCTCCGATCGGACCGATCCGTATTGACCTGGCAAGAAAGCTGAATCCGACCGACGAGGATCTCAATATATACAACGGTGAAGATTTTGGCCGGTCTTTTGACCGGTGGGGGATACATTTCAGTATCGGACAGGCGTTTTAATAACATACTCATGACGGAATCAAAGGAAACTCATAGTGCGAAAAAACGCCGTAAATGGCCATGGATCACGCTTTTGGTGGTTTTGATCCTGCTGGGCGGGTTGCGACTTGCGCTGCGGTCGGACCTGCTGCTGGATTATCTGCGAAACGAGATCGAGGAAAGAGCTTCTGAAACGCTCGATGCCGAACTGCGGATCGGCCGGCTGGAAGGCGACCTCTGGTCGCATCTGAATATCCTGCAGGTTTCGCTTCACGAGCCCGGAGAAGGAGGCCCTGAGTCCGGCGTTGCGGCCATTGATTCGATTCATATTTCGTGGTCATTGGCGGATGTGATATTCCGCCGGCCGCTGGAAGTCAGAAAAGTGCATATTCACGGGGTTCAGGCCGATCTGCGGCAGGATGAGTATGGCAACTGGAATATCCTTGCCCTTTTGCCCGAAGCTGATGAAGCTGCACCGGATGAACCTGATGATGATGCGTTTGAATTTATTTTGAGTGATGTCCGCCTCACGGCATCTGAAATTGCAATCGATGCTCGCGCGGTTCTGCCGGACGAGCCGGTGAGCATCCGCGATCTGCAGCTTGTGTCCAGCCTCGGCCGGGATGAACGCGGTTTTTTTGTCGATATCGGAAAACTGGACTTGTCACTGCATGAATCGCGCATGGAGGAGCCGGTAAAGCTTCGTTCGAAAGCATCCTGGGACGGCCGGCGTATCACGCTCGACCGCCTGCTTGTCACCAGTGCCTACACATTGCTGGAGACATCCGGAACCTACGACACCATCACCTCATCTGTGGATCTGGAAACGCTGTTGGATCCGCTTTCATGGCAGGAGGCGGAGTCCTACTTCGATGCATATCCGATCCGGCAGGATCTGGATATACGGGTCCGTCTCGGTGGTTCCCGGCAGGATCTGCAGGCCGGGATTACGATTCATGCGCCCGGACTTGAGGACCTGCAGATTGATACCAGATGGTCGGTTTTGCAGGAACCTGTCCTTACGGGAGTTTCGATGAGTTCGGGACGGGTTGATGCTGCGACGCTGACGGGGGATGATACGCTGGATGCCGCCATTGGCGGGATGTCGTTGCATCTTGAAGGATCTGTTCCGGTCCCTGAGTGGGATCGTGTGAGTGTTACCGGAAATCTGAATGTGCAGGATATTGCCTTTGACGGTCATGGTTTGAGCGGGCTGGAAATGGGATTTAATGCGGGTGAAGGAGTATTGGAGACGGATCTGGCCTTGTATAAAAGCGGGGAGTCGTTTGCAGCGAATCTTCAGGCAAACCGGTGGTGGGATGAGGAGATTTCCTGGAAGGTCTCGTGGCGGGGAGAGGCACTCGATCCGGCTCACTGGTCGGGAATGGACCGGCTTGCCGGCGTGATCTCGCTGGAGGGGTGGGCGTCCGGAAACGGATTGCAGCCGGGAGAGGAGCCATGGATGGCCGGGTTGACCATCAGCCAGCTGGAATTGCTTGACATGCCCGAACTGACGACCGAAATCACTGCGGAGGTAACAGCCGACACCCTCGATGTGATTGCGCTCACAAAAACGGCCGGTGCAGAAATCGACCTGTCTGCCAACTTGCTGTGGCAGCGCGATATCCCGCAATATTCAGCGGAAGCCGGTTTCCGGAATCTCGATGCCAGCGCTTTTCCGGGGCTCGAAATGCTGCCGACGCATCTGAACGGGGTGGTTTCTGCGAATGGAGAAGGTTTCGATCCCGAAACCATGGTGCTCAATGCCGATGTTCTGCTTCGTGAATCCGAAATTAACCGGCAGTCCATTGATTCCATAAAGGTCGATATGCTGCTTGAAAATGGCATTGCATATGTCAACCATGCGTTTTTAAAAAGTGCCCCTGCCGTAGCAGAACTGACAATGCGGCAAAATCTCTTTAATTTCAGAGATGTGGAAAACCGGCTCGATTTTGACCTTGAACTCCTTGATCTTCGGGGATTTGCCGGGCTCGCAGGAGTTGACAGTCTGCAGGCTATGGGTAACATGAGCGGCAATATTCAAGCCGATACGCTTGGCAATCTGGAGCTTTCGTCGAAGCTGGATCTGCACAGCCTGCAATATGATACCATCCGGGTGGAGCGCATGGAGGGTGATGCCAAAGCAGATATTGCCAGAGAAACTTCCTACAATGCCGATCTTGTGATTCGTTCTCCTTCCATTGGCGATCGGTCGATACGCGATATTTCGGTTGTCACTGAGGGTAATGTCGGCGAACAGGCCGTTTCAGGATCCTATAATTTCGAATTCAATGTTGAAAATGAAAGCGGATTCAGCAAACGGGCGGATTACCTGGTGGCAGATTCGGTCTTGATACATACGCGCGAAATGCAGTTTGTTGATCCTGCAGGAATTTACCGGCTTCAACAGCCTTTCAATGTGGTGTTCGCCGATGAACGGGTTCAGGTTGAGACTATCAGCCTGGTGTCTGATCGGGAATCTGAACTATCTATGGCACTCGACAAGAAGCCTGATGAGCCCTGGAGTGGCTTTTTTGCCGCCGACAGTGTGGATCTCGGACAGATTCAGTATGTCTTCCTTAACGATCCGCTGTTTGAAGCCCTGTTCACCGGGCGCATTGAGTTTCTTTTCGGCGAAGATCAGCTTGAAGCCGATGCCTATGCCGATGTGACCTCATTCAAGCGGGATCACATCGAACTTGATTCAATGAGATTTGCCCTGAACATTGCCAATCAGCGACTGGCTACGGATGCATCGGTATGGCACGCGGGGCAGAATCTGATGCGGTCTGAATTTAACCTGCCATTCGAACCCCGCGATCCCGATCAGCTTGGCGATGCATTTTTTGAGGAAGAAATCAGCGGATACCTGCGGGTCGATCCTCTCGATTTGATGCAGTTTGAGGAAATGCTCTCTGGTCTTGGCCTTGATGGCATGAGAGGCGATTTCTCACTGCAGACCACACTGTCCGGATCAGCAGGAAGCCCCGAAATGTATGGCGAACTGCAACTCAGTGAAGGAGCGCTGTCCGGTGTGGCTGTGGACACCTTGCTTTTGTCCTGGGATTATGATCACGCCCATCAGAACCTCGAACTGATATCCCGGGTACACTCTCTCGGACAAAAAGCCGCCGATATCAGCGGCCGCGTCCCCCTTCACCTGGACTTCAGAACTCTCGAATTTGACGGTCCAAAAAGCGATGACCCGCTCGATATATCCATTTACACCAGTGAATTTAATCTGGCGGCATTCAACGATTTTCTGGAGCGGGATCAACTGCGGAATCTTGAGGGCCGGCTTGATGCGGACATCAGAATTGCCGGCGTTTTTGACGCACCTGAAATGGATGGCAGCCTGAATCTTTCTGCGGGACAGATCCGTGTGGTTCCGAATGAAGTTACCTTTCGACGAATCCGGCTTGATGCCCTGTTTGAGCAGGGCCGGATTAATCTGGAACGTCTGGCTGTTCAGAGCAGCGGTTCGTTCAATGGCCGTGGGCATATTGACATGGACGGATTGGTCCCGCAGGATCTGGATCTGCGTTTCAACGCCACAAATTTCCGCGTATTCAATACGCGGGATATTGAGATATTTACAGGACTCGATCTGCGCCTTGACGGATCCCTTCAAGAGCCCCGTCTTGCCGGTGATGTGCGCTGGGAGCGCGGAACCCTTTACCTGGATGATTTCGGCGAGCGGGAGATCGAGGAGGTAATACTCGATGAAGAAGATCGTGATATTCCCGAGGGACCGGATTTTTTTGAACGACTGGCCATGGAGGTCAACTTTAGTGTAGATCGCAATGCCTTTGTCCGGACGCGCCGGGATCCGGAACTGAATCTTGCATTGCGTGGTGAAGTGGATCTTGTCAAAGCACCGTTTGACGAGGTTCAGCTTTTTGGGGACATGGGGATCAGTTCGGGCCATGTAACCACTTTCAACAAACGGTTTCGACTGGAACGCGGGGATGTCACATTCAGCGGGGATCCGGCCAATCCGGCGCTTGATATCCGCACTCTTTATCAGCCGCGACAGCAGTATGAGGAAATCAACATTTATTATGTAATCACCGGGACGCTGTCTGACCCGGAGTTCGAATACGAAAGCGAGCCTGAAATGGAGCTTCAGGATATCATCAGTTATACGCTGTTCGGCAGGCCGTTTCATGCCCTGGCTGGATGGGAACAGACGGTATCGGGCCGGTCGGATGGCAGCCTGGCGACAAATATTGCCGTCGATGTCTTGCTGGATCGCATTGAGACCCTTGCTGCGGATCGGCTCGGAATCGATGTTATAGAAATAGAGAATAGCCGGCGTGGCGGTGGCGGGACCACAATCAAGGCGGGGAAATTTATATCCGATCGCATATTTATTGCATTTTTGCAGGAGCTTGGAGGGACAGATGCCGGCCGGCAGGTGCTCATTGAATACCTGATCACCAGAAATCTGGAGCTGGTGATTACGGCCGGGGATGATTACCGCAGCGGCGTGGATATGATGTGGCGCTATGACTATTGAGAAAAGTGCGGTTTCCGTTACATTTTTCATAATCAAATGGAAATGATTGGGACGGCATAATTCCGTATTTTTCATAGCTGTTTCAAACAGTGTCTGCAAAATATCAGACAGGGATGCAGAAAAAGAAGCAGGCGGTTACACAGTAAGGTTGATATCAGATCATGAAAGTGGCAGAATTCAGGTAGGAATGTCAGAAAAGAAAAAATACCCGGAAGAAAAGGAGAATATCTCCGATTATCGCAAACAAATTGACCAGCTGGACAAGCAGCTGATCCGGACTTTGGCCGAGCGGCACAGTGTGGTCCGGGAGGTGTTTGCCAACAAGATTGAAGACGATGACACCATCCGCGATGTACATCGTGAGGATGCTTTGCTGAAGAAAGTGCGTGAAATGGCGCTTGAGGAGGGTATTGACCCTTACTTCACCGAGCAGCTATTCCGGGAGATCATTTATCAGTCGGTCCGGTTCCAAAGCCATTCCCTGCTTGATCACCAGAACAACAAGCTGGATGTACGCACCATTTCGGTGTCCTATCAGGGAACCCGCGGAGCTTACAGTCACCAGGCAGCAATGCGGCACTTCTCGGAGCGGTATGACGATGTCCGCTGCGTGGGTTTCAAGACGTTTGAGCAGGCTGCGATTGCCGTGGAAGAGGGCGAGACCGATGTTGCAATTCTGCCGATTGAAAATACCACGGCAGGTTCTATCAACGACACGTATGACCTCCTGGCAGAGAAAGAACTTCACATAATCGGAGAAGAGATCCTCAGGGTGAACCACTGCCTGATGACTTGTGAGCCGGCGCCGCTTTCATCGGTCCGTCGAATTCTTTCCCATCCCCAGGCCATATCCCAGTGCAGCCGTTTTCTGGCTGAAATGACACACTGCCGTATTGAACCGTACACCGATACGGCAATGGCGGCTCAAAAGGTCATGGAAGACGGTGATCCGACCCAGGCAGCCATAGCAAGTACTTACGCAGCCGAGCTGTATGACCTGGATATCATTGCAAAGGACCTGGCCAACCAGCCTGGTAATTATACCCGTTTTGTGATTGTTTCGCGGGATCCGGTGGTGTGCGATCCGCAGATTCCGACCAAAACGTCCCTGTTGCTTGCCACGGTGCATGAAAAAGGAGCACTGCTTCAGTGTCTGAAAGTACTGGACCGGTACGGAATCAACATGACCAAGCTTGAGTCACGTCCGCGTATCGGCAAACCCTGGCAGTATCTGTTTTATGTAGATCTCGAGGGTAACAAGGAGGAGTCCGGTATGAAAAAAGCCCTGAAGGAAATAGAAAACAAGGCTGCGCATTTCAAAATCCTTGGCTGTTATCCCAGTCAGGTTGAAGAATAGCAGTGCCCGGCGATGCCGGGAATTGTGTAGCAGTGCACAAATTATTATCTTTATAATTCTTCAGAAAACAACCTTTAGATTTGGTTGCAGAAGAAGTGGTTATCTGAGCCGGTGTTATTCACCGGCGATTAAAGTTCGGGGCGTGGCGCAGTCCGGTAGCGCACTTGCATGGGGTGCAAGGGGTCGCAGGTTCAAATCCTGTCGCCCCGACGAAAAAGGTCTTCATATGATAAATGTGGAGGCCTTTTTTTTCTAATAGTGGTCTGGTCATTTACATCTGAGATTGTGTGCGGCATCCAATGTAAGTAAGTATTGCATTGGGATGTCAATCTGTACACGCCACCGATCTTAATTGCATCTTCTAGTAGAATTATACCAGTGACAGGTTCGTTTCTGTTGCGGATGATTACGAAACAGTGAGAGAACTTTACTGCCTTATTGCTCACGAAACAACTCACCTTTGGTGGCAATCATTCTGCCAATCCCCTTTGTCCGGATAACTTACTGAATGAGTTATTTGCTCACAATCTGCGTAATGAAGAAGAAGTGGATATGAGAGCTGGTATTCAATCCGTATCTGCCATCAGGTGACTCCGGAAATATTTAATGCTAACATTGTGAAGGATTCTAAACTCTAGCCTTTTTGCAATTCTCGAACGTAATTGAACCTGATACAAAGTGTTAGTCGGATCCTGAAACCTCTTTCCCTGAAATTCGGTAAAAGTTATAATGAATTCAGAAGGTAACTCTAAAAACTTCTAACCGGATGTAATTATGAGATCTAAACCAACACTGATATACCGAATTATGGCCTGGATTGGGATGGCCGTCATTGCTGTAATTTTCATCAGTTTATTAGTCTGGTTGTTCCAGGCGCTTTCTGAAGATGTTCCCTCTAACACCATTGTCGAACTGAATCTGGATCAGTCCGTTATGGAAACTGTACCGGGTGACCCGGTAGGCCGGGCATTAACCGGAGAGGGAATCGACATCAAAACCATTGTGGATGGTTTGGAACAGGCAAAACATGATGACCGGGTTTCCGGTCTCCTGGTACGGGTTAGCGGAAATACCATGAATATCGGACAAGCTGAGGAAATCAGGGAAGCGGTGACATCTTTCCGCGAATCAGGCAAGCCGGCTTATCTTTACTCTGAAACTTTCGGTCAAGTGGAAAATGCTACTTACTCCTACTATCTTGCAACGGCATTTGACCGAATATTCATGCAGCCGGGAGGAGATGTCAATCTGGTGGGATTGCGAAGTGAGCAGTTTTTTCTTGGTGATTTTTTCAGGAAACATGGCATTGAGGTGGATTATGATCACCGTTATGAGTACAAAAGTGCCAAAGATATGCTTACAGAATCGGAATTTACGGAGCCTTTCCGGGAAGCGAACGAAGCAATAATAAATTCGCAATATGCACATCTAACTGAAGCTATAGCTGAGGGACGGAAGATTGACACGGATCAGGCCCGGAAGGTGGTTGATGAGGGCCCATGGTACGGTCACCTTACTCTTGACCACGGACTTGTGGACAGCCTGATCTACAGGGATGAGATTTTTGCATTGATGCGGGACGAACTTGGTGATGATGCCGAGTTCTTATACCTTGAAAACTACTATGGCGAGGCCGGCAGTTATTGGGATAACGGAGCCAAAGTAGCATTAATCCAGGGAGAAGGTGCTATAGTTGGTGGTGAAAGCCGGTATGATCCGATAATGATGCAACCGGTAATGGGTTCCGAAACACTGGCACGAGCATTTCGTTCTGCGGTGGAAGATGAGGTGGATGCAATTATTTTCCGGATTGAGAGTCCCGGAGGTGCTCCATGGGCATCAGAAGCCGTACGACGGGAAATTCATCAGGCAAGAGAACAGGGCATTCCGGTCATTGCCACCATGGGAAACGTTGCCGGTTCCGGAGGATACTATCTGGCTATGGGAGCCAATAAAATTGTAGCGCAACCTTCAACAATCACGGCATCAATCGGAGTGGTCCATGGAAAATTTGTGACCAGCGAACTGCTGAAAGATTTCGGTATTAATCCCGATCATGTCAGCACCTCACCAAGTTCCGATTACTTTGCCGCTTCTGAACCCTATAACGAACATCAGCGCGAGCGACAAAGTGATTGGCTGGACTACAACTACGAACAATTTGTGGAAAGAGTGGCCGATGACAGGGGCATGAGCTTTGACGAAGTTCATGAAGTTGGCAAAGGCCGCATTTGGACTGGTTCGGATGCACGGGATCTGGGGTTAATTGATGCGTTGGGAGGTTATCACACTGCCCTTAATCTTGTCCGGGAGGAAGCCGGGATCGACCCTGATACCGATATAGAACTGAAGAACTATCCTCCCCCTCCCGGCTTTTGGGATTTTATTACCGGCGAAGGACCGGACCGCAGTGAAAAACTGTTAATAGCTGAAACCTGGCGAGGTGTTCATCAGCAACTGGTTCCTGTTATTCAAGTTGCCAGGGTTGCCGGTATTTTGGAGCCATATCATTTGTATGAGATGCCGCGATAAGGAACCTTTTTGTGATGTAAAAAAACATAGAACAGCAAGTTGAGATCATCCCGGGATCCGGGTATTTGGATATCTTGGATTTCGGGGGATTGAGTAGCTTCAGATAAAGAAGGGACCCGAGGCTCAACCGGAGTTCTGAGTTGTTCGCGGTTTTCATTCAATGCAAGTTGCTTCAGTAAATAAACCCTGTCCATTGGTGATTTCCGTATTTACCTTAATTTAGAATCACATCCATCACAAAAATACTGAGCATGATGAAACTCATCCCCTATCTGAATTTCAACGGAGTGTGTGAGGAGGCCCTCCAATGAATCTGCACCTCACGGGAAAGTTGCATTGGTGATAAACCTGATTGAGGATCAGGAGACAGCATGTGTCATGTTTGAGAAGCTTTCCCGTAACGGTGAAGTAATAATGAATCTGGAAGAGATGTTTTGGGGTGCACTATTCGGGGATGGTACGGGATAAATATGGAGTAAAATGGATGGTCAATTGTGAACTGAAATCAAAACAACCACAACATGAGTAAACCTGAATTTCAATTTGGAACGAACATTGCCATCAAGATTCCGAAAGATCGTTATGATGATACATTAAGATTTTATCGGGATACTCTGGGGATGAAATTGATCAAAGCAGAGGATGATTCCCTGGCTGAGTCGTGGTATTGTGACTCCGGGAATTTGCGAATTTGGTTCGACCGGGTTGATACTTATAGTCAGACAGATATCTGGCTTGAGCTGAAATCCGATGATATGAATCATGCCAGGGAACTTCTTCGGGGTAGTGGAGTCTCATTTCGTGATGAATTGGAGAAGTTGCCTGAAAAACTCGATGGTCACTGGATATCAGATCCGGCCGGTGTGGTGATGCTGTTGTGTTTCGATTCCAATAGTTAATTTCAACCGAAAATGTACCGGTGTCATAATCTGCGTTTTTCACCAGGAAACCCGGTTTTAAGCAAGTCATTCTAGGGACAACGCAGTCCACGGGCAAGTTTCGTTTCATGTGTTTAAAATTTTTTGATTCAAGCGGTCACATAGAATGTCCATGACGTTTTAATCATGCTCATGTGTGTCCGGATTTCAGCCGGTCATGATCATTTCATGTGTTTATAATTTGTGATTCTGACGTCACATGTAGTACCCATGTTGGCTATAATCATGCTCCTGTGTGACGGTAAGCCGCCATGGGCATT
>Ga0207421_10000370_pt1 | contig 57576 bp, 40 predicted proteins | sample SodLakKL_010_SED_4_FD_187542 | JGI IMG/M metagenome (GOLD analysis project Ga0207421, IMG submission 187542) | Alkaline sediment microbial communities from Lake Tanatar, Kulunda Steppe, Russia - 8KL_010_SED (SPAdes) (version 2) | ecosystem: Environmental > Aquatic > Non-marine Saline and...
AGCGAGCCCGGTGCTTCGGGCGTCGCTCCGCGTCGCCCGGCCGGTTGAGCCCTCGCTTCACCGTTTGCCGCGGCGGCTGCCGCTACCGCCGGAGGCAGGCGCCCCGCCGGGCGCCCCTCCCGTCCTTCACGCTTCCGGCGGTATCGCTGGGCGGTGCCGGCGCGTGTCCGGCTGCTCTCCCACCGGGCACCAGAGGGCGAATCCCGCGTGCTCGGAACCGATGGGCTGAACGCCGGCCGGACTCCGCGTGCTCTCGACAATTAGGCTGACCGGCTGATCAGTTGACCAGCTAATTAGTTGACCAGCTGATTAGTAGGCTGACGATCAACGGACTATAAGTGGTCGCGAGCGATCGTATCGTTGAAGTTCTCCGTGTAGAGGCGGGTGCCGCTCTCATACGCATCCAGAGTGGCGTGAATCTTGAACGCGCTTGGAGTGCAGGTGAGCCGCGTGTATGTCTCCGTGCGTACCGCCCAGTCCGCTCGGCGGAGGCGCCGTTCCGCTCGAACCTCCCCCACGGGCGACGTGAAGTCGTTGCCGACGCTGCGGTACCATTCGTCCGTCCGGCGCTGCACCTCCAGATCCAACTCCTCGATTCTGACCCGACCCTCGTCGTTCACCACGTGCAACGTGGACTCGTCGTTCGCCAAGTCGCGTTGGATGAACCAGTTGTGGTGAGTCGGCATAAGACGCGTCTGCTCGATCGACGGCGCGGCCTCGGACCGCCCGAGGTCGCGGAGCGCCTCATCCTCGCCGGGCCGCGGAGGCCGTCTCGGCAGCGTCAGGCACGACTTCCCCGGGCGGATGCTGAGGGTAACCGGCTCAGGGGGCGGCCAAATCAGTGGCCAATACGACGTGGACAGCGAGATACGGATGCGGTGAGCCGGCGGAAACGCCTGAGCTATGTGATCCAGCGCAACTCGTACGCGATACCATCTTCCCGGCTCCAGCTGCTTCGGCTCGCTATGGCTGTCGCGATGGCACAGGTTGAGTACCCCGTACGTCACGCGAGTGGCCCGACCTTCCGGCGACACGTCGGAAAGCCTCACTGCAATCTGCGCGAGTGGGCGGTCCGACGAAAGGTCGAGCGTCAACTCCGGCGCGCCGAGAATCTCCAGTCGCTCGGAAAGCGGATCGGAATCGAAGACCAGCGATCCTCCGTCCTCCTCCCGTTGATCGTGGGGAAGGTCGGGGCCGTTGCTGTAGGAGCACCACTTTCCACCGAAAAGCCCTACCGAGAGCGGTGACTGTATGGAAAGGACGGTTCCCTGATCGTGGTCGATCGGCGCTTTCGGTTCCGGCGCCGGGCTAGGGCGAGCAGTCTTCTCCGGAGCGGAACTCTCCAACGGAGTGCCGTTCTCGGTGCCGAGGTTCTCTATCCCGCCGGGGCGAAGAGGATACCGCTCGTACTTGATGTGTGGAGACGGCCACGACGGTTCCGTGACCCAGCGGCCGGGACGGACGGTGTACTGGGGGCGGGGTCCGACGCTTTCCTGCATCCATACGCGGAGCGGCGGCTCCTCCGACACCCCCGTCTCGATGTCCTTCAACCATCGGTCCCACCACCGGAGTGCTTCCTGCAGGAAGCCGATCCGAGGGCCGGGGGTGCCCTGATGCGGGTAGAGATGGCTCCACGGCCCCACCAACCCTTTGCACGGCGCGCTCATGTTGCGGACCATGCGGAAGACGGGGTTCGGATAGCCGTCAGCCCATCCGGACACGACCATAACCGGGCACGCAATCGCGGAGTAATCTTCGTTCACCGAGCCTTGGCGCCAGTAATCGTTTCGCCGCTGGTGACCCATCCACGTACGTACCCAGAGACCGCTGCCCCGAAGGCGCGCAAGCCACATTGTGCGCCACCGATCCCCAACAAGCTGCGGATCCGGCGGAAGGCTGTTGTAGGCGAACATGGTCGACGCCCACGAGAGGTTATCGTTGAGGAGAGATCCTCCTTTGTAGTGCACATCGTCGGCGTAGCGATCGTCGGTCGCCGCAACCGCGATCACAGCTCGGAGCTGAGGCGGCTTCCGTGCTGCAATCTGCAGGGCGTTGAACCCGCCCCACGATATCCCGATCATTCCGCACCTGCCGGTGCACCACGACTGCGCCGCAAGCCACGCAAGGACGTCCTCTCCGTCCTGTTGCTCCACCGGCAGGTACTCGTCGGAGAGGATGCCCTCGGAGTCTCCGCTTCCCCGCAAATCTACACGAACCGAAGCGTACCCGTGCCCGGCAAAATACTGGTGGATCTCCGTATCGCGACTCCGCTTCATGTCCCGCTTCCGGTACGGGATGAATTCCAGCAAGGCCGGCACCGGATTGCGGTGTGCCCCCTCGGGAAGCCAGATGCGAGCGGAAAGCCGTGTTCCGTCGCGCGTTGGAATCCAACGGTGCTCTATCGAGCGGACACGGTAAGGCAGCTTCTCCTTCCGTCTTACGCCGGTGCTCATGAGGTATCCTCCCCGGGCCTTGCGTCTTCGGTCTCCGTCGATCCGGTCTCTTCTGCCTGCGCACCCCTGCCCCGCGCGTGCGGCGCGTCCGGGTTGTGGGAGGCGCCGGGCGTGTGGGGTGTGCCCAAGGGGGAGCCGGCTCGATGTGGAGCGGCCGGCGGGTGCCGGCGGGGCGCTGAGCTTCCCGTCGGCTCGATGCTTGTTGCACGCTCCAGCTCGAAGCCGAGCATGCGTTTACATGCTTCGAAGCGCTCATTGATCTGCTCGAAATCGTCGGCACCGATCCAGATCCATGCCAGCTCATAGCTGTATGCATCTTGGTCGGTAAGCTCCGAGAGCTGCTCGTCGAAATCCACCAGAACCTCGACGGTGACACCGGGAAGCGTGTTGCGGATCCGTTCGAGGTCGGCGGCGGAGGGTACGCGGCGTACCCGGGCGTCGGCGAACGCGCGGACGAAGAGCTTGGCACCGCACCGGAACCTACCCTGTCGATGAGGGGGACGGGGCGCGTCACCCAAGGCAATATCGAGGGCAATCTGTTGGTTCGATGCACCGTCCACGTCCTCCAGGAGCTCGCAGTGCGATTGGCTTAGCCGCGGGTTGATCTCCAGAAGCCAGAGGCGGTCCGAGCCCTCGTCGTAAAAGAACTCGACATTGAAACAACCGTGGTCGAAATCGAGCCGATGCATAATGCGTTTCGCTGTCTCAGACATGCGCTCCTGAACTTCCGCGGGCAGCGTCGACGGATAGTAGTAGCCGGCAAACGACGACATGCCGGGTTCCCGTACCGAATCCACTACCGCGTAGATATGGGGCAAGCCGTCCTGCACGTATCCCTCCAACGTGCACTGTCGGCCCCCGATGATCGACTCGGCCAGGCAGATCCACGGCGGGAGCTCGCTTATCTCGTCGGGGACGCGCGCATGAGCGATCACTTCCTCGAGTGGATCGGCCAGCCGTCCGATTCCGGCACGCATCTCCGGCATGGCTGAACGAAAATCGGCCGGCCCGTCGACGCGAAAGCCCAGATGTGAGCGGTAGGCATTGAGCGGTTTGATCCAGAACGGATAACCGACGACCTCCTCGAGGTAGGCCAGCTCCCGGTCGTCGAACGGATCGAAACCGGCGAACCGGGGGACGACTTCGGGTGCCGCCTCATGCTGCAGGCGCCGGCTCCAGAGCTTATGGTTGCACTGGAGGATCCCTTCCAGGGAGGGGGTCTTCAGATTCCACTCCCGGCCAAGAGCCGCCGCCAGCTCGATTGCCGGAAAGTCGATGAACGCCGCAATCGCATCGACCGGCAATGCGGCCTTACGAAGTACCTCACGCCCTTCATCGAGCAGAGACGAGAAGGGGAGATCCTCCACTCCGCGCAACGCATCCAATGGAAGCAATTCGTGGAGCTCATACTCCGAGGCGCGTGGCAGACGTCTGAGCTGCGCCGCTATCCGGTCGTTGAGCCCGATGATGAATACGTTCCGCTGTCGTTCCGCAAACAGCTGCATAAGCCCCCTTGCGTTGTCCGGTGTTAAAACTGCCGGATTCCCGTGTGGCCCGCGGCCAGGCAAATAAGCGTGGTGCAACGGGCTTCAGGGTAACGATACAGTAGAGTACTGATAAACAGGAAACACGACAATGCTTCGCGCAACTGTCGCCCGCAGCGTGAACCCCGAACGGTGCTGTTGCCGATTTGCGCACCTACCGACAGGCCGTGATAGGTGTCTGTCACGAGGGCGCGCCTCACGATACGGTGACCGGCGTAGCCGGACAGGTGCTTTCCGGGCGTAGTACCGTCCCGCGGACGATCGCTGTTCGCAATGCAACTTCTCGCCCAACGTCGGCGGTTCTGATACACTTGTTCTCGATGGAAACAATTGCCTTGCCGCTTGTCCTCGCGGTTTCGGTCCAGCTACTGTGCCAGCTGTTCAAGGTTGTCTTCTACTCGCTCCAGGATCGCCGGTTCCGGCCTGCATACGGAGTGACGGCGGGCGGCATGCCGAGCGCGCATGCTGCATTCGTTACCGCCTTGACCGTCGGTGTAGGTATTCGGAGCGGTCCGGCCAGCGACGTGTTCGCTGTGTCGTGTGTCTTCTCTGCAATCGTTATCTATGATGCATTTCGGCTCCGGGGACACGTTGAAGAGCACGCTCGGCGGATCAACCGACTCCAGCGCCGCTTGGATGAGCTGCCCACCGCCCCGGACAAGCGAGCTCTGGGACCGGTTCCGGAGATGGTCGGGCATTCGCTGCCCGATCTGGCGATCGGGGTGGTTGTCGGTGCCGCTTTCGCCGTTCTCGGAATGCAGCTCCTGGGCACCCTATAGCCTCGGCGCGCCCGCCCGCTCACTACACTACCCGGGCTCGGGGTACGCACTACACTACCCGGGCTCGGGCTACGCCTCCAAGGCCCGGTACTCGCCGCCGTTTTCCCGGGCGCGTTGTCCAACTGCGTGTGCCCTGGCGAAGGCTGCGCTGCGTATTGACCGACGGCGCGCGGCTCGCGTACGCTCCACAGGTTAAAGGAGGGCAACGATGGCGTCGTCGGAAGGAAAACCGGTTCACCAAACGGCAGGGCGGACCAGCGCTGCCGTAGCAGCAGTAGGAGAGCGTCGCGTCGCGAACATAGACAGCTCGGATTTCATGATACAGGCAAGCACGGAGGAGTTGCAGCAGAGCGTTCTGCGTCACCTGAAGCTTACGCTGGCGCGGGATGACAAGACTGCGACAGCACGCGACTGGTGGATCAGCGCCGCTATGACGGTGCGCGACTACATGCTGGAACGGATGATCAAGACGCAGGAGAAGCACAACAGTGAAGACGTGCGTCGCGTGTACTACCTCTCGCTCGAGTATCTCATGGGGCGGTTGTTCCGAAACAACGCCTTCAACGCAGGAATATACGCGCAAATGGCCGAGGCGCTATCGGGGCTTGGACTGGATATCGAGACGTTGGAGCGCGAAGAGGTCGACATGGGCCTCGGCAACGGCGGGTTGGGCCGGCTTGCCGCGTGCTTCATCGATTCGATGGCCAGCCTGAACTACCCGGCGATTGCGTACGGTATCCGGTACGAGTTCGGTCTGTTTCGCCAGGAGTTTGTCGACGGCCACCAGGTAGAGTATCCGGACAACTGGCTGCAGTTCTCCAATCCGTGGGAGATCATGCGACCGGAATACACGGTGCCGGTGAAGCTCTACGGACGGGTTGAGTCGCATTTCGATGAGAACGGCGACTTCCGTCCCCGTTGGGTGGACGCGCAAACGGTCATCGGATTGCCGTACGATATTCCCATACTCGGATATGGAGGCGAAACGGTCAATTTCTTGCGTCTCTGGTCGTCTAAGACGAGCGAAGAGCTGGACCTCTCGGCATTTAACAGCGGTGGGTACGTGGAAGCGGTGCAGGACAAGGCGATCAGCGAGACGATCTCGAAGGTTCTCTATCCCAACGACAAGACGGAGAGCGGGAAGAGGCTTCGCCTCGTACAGCAGTATTTTTTCGTCTCCTGTTCGCTGGTGGACACTATCCGGCGATATCTGCGGAACCATGACGACTGGGATGCGTTTCCGGAGAAGGTCGCCATCCAGCTCAACGACACCCATCCGGCGGTGGCGATTCCGGAGCTCATGCGCCTTCTGGTGGACGAGTATCGACTGAGCTGGGAATACGCGTGGGCTCTGGCGCAGCGCGTGTTCGGATACACCAACCATACGCTTCTTCCGGAAGCCCTGGAGAAGTGGAGCGTGCCGCTCTTCGGAGAAGTGCTGCCGCGGCACCTGGAGATAGTGTACGAGATCAACCGTCGCTTCTTAGAAGAAGTCGTGGAGGCTCGTTGGCCTGGCGATGATCGGAAGAAACAACAGCTTTCGATCGTCGAAGAGGGCAAACCGAAGATGCTTCGTATGGCGTATCTTTCCGTTGTTGCCGCCCACTCTACGAACGGGGTGGCGGAGCTACACACCAAGCTACTCAAACGGCATATTTTCCGGGGGCTCAACGAGCTGTATCCGGAACGCTTCAACAGTAAGACTAACGGAATCACTCCTCGCCGGTGGCTTCTGGCGTGCAACCCCGCCTTGTCCGAGCTCGTCACCGAGGCAATCGGAGACCAATGGCCAATCGATCTTGACCAGCTTGAGAAGCTGGAGGAACATGTGGACGATCCGGCGTTCCGGGAACGCTTCATGGCCGTTAAGCGCGAGAACAAGGAGCGACTCACCTCTTTCATTGCGGAACAGTGTGGGATAACCGTCAGTCCGGACGCCGTGTTCGACGTTCAGATCAAGCGTCTCCACGAGTACAAGCGTCAGCACCTGAACCTGTTGCACATCCTGACGCTCTATCGCCGACTGCTCCATAATCCGGATCTGGACATCGCGCCCCGGGTGTTCATCTTTGGCGCAAAAGCGGCTCCGGGCTACGATCTGGCCAAGAACATCATCCTCGCCATCAATTCGGTCGGGCAGGTTATTAACTCGGATTCCCGCATCAACGGGAAGCTCAAGGTGGTGTTTCTCCCCAACTACGGAGTTTCCGTGGCGGAGCGGATAATCCCGGCCGCGGATGTGTCGGAACAGATCTCGACGGCTGGGAAAGAGGCGTCGGGTACCGGGAACATGAAGCTGGCTCTGAACGGCGCGGTGACGTTGGGGACGCTGGACGGCGCCAACGTGGAGATCCGGGACTGTGTCGGAGAGGAGAACGTGTTCATCTTCGGGCTTACCGAAGAACAGGTAGAGGAGACACGGGCTCGAGGATATCGTCCGCACGATTTCTACCGCCGGGATCCGGAGCTCCGGAATGCGATCGATTGGCTGAGCTCGGACTACTTCACCCCTCGTGAGCCGAATGCGCTTGCTCCGGTGGTCCATAGTCTCCTCGACGGAGGGGATCCCTTCCTGGTGTGCGCTGATTACCGGGCATACGTCGATGCTCAGGAGCGAATCGGAGAGGCGTATCAGTACGCTGACGGGTGGGCAAGAATGGCGGCGCTCAACACCGCGCGTGTGGGCTTCTTCTCGAGTGACCGCACCATCCGGGAATACGCCCGGGAGGTGTGGAACCTGGAGCCGGTGCGTGTGCCGCAGTAGGAGCTCGAGGATAGGGAGACGGGAGGGCCGCGAGCACCTTCAGCAGTTTGACGACACGTGGCGCCGGCGCTATCTTGGTGTCCGGACAGCAAGCGTTGGAATATTCAACGACTCATATAGAGAAAGAAGGAGCCGGTAGATGGCTGGACAGTATCATGAGCCGCCCGAGGAGCTCCCGAGCGGGTTGCGTGATCTCACGCGTATTCTCGTGAGCCTGAAGGAAGAGATAGAAGCAATCGACTGGTACAACCAGCGAATCTATCTTGCGGAGGACGACCAGGTGCGAAGCATCCTCCGCCACAACCAGAAGGAGGAGATGGAGCACGCCGCCATGGCCCTCGAATATCTTCGCAGGAACATGGACGGCTGGGACGAGGCCTTGCGAGCATACCTTTTCACCGAAGGCGATCTCGTTGCCCATGAGGAGCACGTAACGGGAGCGTCGGAGGAAACGGTGGCAGAGCGGCCCGGCCGTCGCGGTGAGGAGCGAGCCGCTGGTCTGGGGATCGGCAGCCTTCACGCCGGCACGCTGAACGGCAGCACGCAAAACAAGGAGGGACAAGGGTGAACTTACTTCGAAGAGAGCTCGCGCCCGTCGGCGACACCGCGTGGAAGCAGATCGAGGACCAGGCTCGGCACACGCTTTCTACGTTGTTCTCGGTGAGGCGCTTCGCTGACGTGCTCGGGCCGCACGGTATCGATTATGCGGCCGCGCCGGTCGGGCGCCTCAGTATGGCCGATAACAAGCCCGCGCCGTCTGTCGGGTACGGAGTTCATCAGGTTCAGCCGCTGATCGAGGTACGCGCTTCTTTTCAGCTTTCGGTATGGGAGCTCGATAACGCCGAGCGCGGAGCAGGGGATATAGACCTGAGTTCGGTCGAGCGAGCAGCTTATGAGCTGGCCAAGTTCGAGGAGGAGACCGTCTACGCGGGACGCCCGGATGCGAGCGTTTCGGCGTTGAAAGAAGCCGGCGAGCATAGCGATGTGGCGCTTGGAGGAGACCGCGAGTCGGTGCTCCCAGCGGTGGCCAAGGGTGTATCGCAGCTGCGTTCGGCCGGCGTGGGCGGACCGTATGCGTTCATCGCGCCGCCTTCGATATGGAGCTACTTGGCGGGAACCGTGGACGGCCGGCCTTTCACTCAGCATGTCGAGCGCGTTCTGGACGGGCCGGTACTCTTCAGCAGCTTTGCCGATACCCCGCTACTGGTGTCGCTTCGCGGAGGAGATTTCGAGCTCGTGCTTGGACAAGACGCTGCGGTCGGTTACCTGAGCCACGATGCCAACAATGTGGAGCTCTATTTGACCGAGTCCTTCACCTTCCGCGTTCTGGACGGCAATGCAGTGCTGCGCTTCGCCTAGCTCCGGGGTGCGAAAGCATGCAAAACATTGAACTCACTCGCCCAGCGTCTGGTGTCCCAGCGTCTCGTGGAGGAATTGCGCGACAAACTGTGCAACCGGTTCCCAAGCTCGCTCTCCGTAGCCCCCGGAGCGAAGGTATGCGGTTGGGATATCGCGCGCGGTCAGGAAATCCAGAATCAGACGATCACGCACGCCCATGGTTTCCAGTGGTAGTCGGAGGAGGCCTGCGGAGGGTAGCCCGTCGTGTTCGTACGGGTCAGCCCCGTAGACTACCACCGCAACGTCGGGCCGCGGGAACTCGTCAAGAGCCTCCAGGGCTTCCTCGAGCCGCGGGATATACCGGCCTTCCTCGCCGGATGCTATCGGTACGTCGATATCACTCGGGGTAAACGATGGGTTTCGTGTCCCATCCGGTCTGACGGCCGGCTGATCCAGAGGCCAGCCCTCGGCCATGTGCACGCTCAGAGTTGTGATGGAGGTGTCGCCGTGCGTCAGGGCCGCGGTTCCGTCGCCTTTGTGGGCGTCCGTGTCGATGATCCAGGCGGATTCGATCGTTGCGGAGGCCTGGAGTGCGCGAGCGGCAATCACGATATCGTTTATTATACAGAACCCGCCCGGCTGATCCGCCATGGCGTGGTGCATTCCCCCGGCAAGATAGAACGCCCGGCCATAGTCAAGGGCGGCTCTGAGTACTTGAATGGTTCCTCCTGCAACGTCCAGTAGTTGGTCCACCAGACGTCCTAGCGGGATGCGGCCGCGGTTTGGATCGTATCGATGGTATGAGCCGTCGGGAGCGCGAAGCTCGTAACCTTCCATAACCACGTACTCGCGCGAGGTTGGATCCCAGAGGCGGTCCACATATTCCTTGGTGTGGACCCTGAGCGCGTCCTCTCGAGTAACAGTCGTAGCGTCACGTTCCAAGAGCCAACGCTCCTGGGCTCGAGCAAGCTTAGGATCGCTGACAAGGTCTTCGAGTATCCGTGCGGTGGTGTCCGGTGAAACCGGCACCATGATGCCGTAGTCTCTGAGTGACGGGTGTGAACGCGGGCGCAGAACCATGCGTCACCAATACCGCACATCCGGCGCCGGGTCAATGGCACATCTTTACAGGTCAGGTTCGCATGTGGGGCGGCGCTCCCAGCCGGCCGGTCGGTAGCGCCGGCCGGCAGCAGCGGCCCCGGACCGGCACAACCGTTGCCCGCTGCCCGACGGGCTCGTCAACGCGTGCATCCATCCACGTACCGGCGCACGGCAGGCAAGAGGGTCGCCGCTCCCGCTGCTTTCAGAATGTCCCCCGGCAGGAAAGGAAGAATACCTGTTGAAACAGCCCAGAGCAAAGGAACGCTTCCGGCAGGTGCAAACGACAGCAGCCAGACGACGCCGAAGGCATAGATCAGCAGGTTGCCGAGTGCCATGGCGGCCAGAGTTGATCGCACGGAGCGATCCCAGCCCTTCCGGGCAAGGGCCCCTACCAGATATGCCGCGGGCAGGAACCCCGCGATGTACCCAGCCGTTGTCCCGGTGAGCGTTCCGACGCCGGCTCCGCCGCCGGAGAAGACGCCGAGCCCCGCCGCACCGAGCGTGATGTAGACAGCCAGCGTGGCAAGCGACCGGCGAGGACCATAGGCAGCGGCAAGAAGCAGCACCCCCAGGGTCTGCCCTGTAATCGGGACAGGGCCGATCTCCAATCGGAGCTGAGCTAGGATAGCCAGAAAAAGTGCTCCGACGCCGGCAAGGGCGAGGGTCCGCCCGAGCCGGGCGATCCGACCTCCGGCTTCCGGGACTAACCGATCGATGAGCACATGCTCCACGGTGGGAGTGACATCCGACATCAGGTAACCTCCTCTCCGAATGGGTACCGGCCCTCGAGCGGGCGGAGACCGCTATCCGCAAGATGTTCTTCAGCGACACGTTGCCGGCGTTTCCGCCGTGCCGGCGTAATTGAATCGGTCGCCGACCGACGACAATATCAAAGGGAAGGCATCAGCGCAAGGCATAGGCGTTGCCCCCTTGTCCCGGACCGGAAGGCGGAGGTGTTGCGGGCGGCCGAGGCGATCTCAGTGGAGAAAGGTTCTACGTCGCTCCTCTTCGGCTTGTATGCGGCGAACGTTTGCCTTTTCCATCTCGTTTAGGAGCCCTGTCGCATCAGTCGCGTGCGGGTCGTACCAGCGGAAACGCCGGAAGTAACGCCCCAGGGGGCCGTCGCAGAAATCGAACCCGTTCCGGGCAAAGAAGGTATTGCGAAAGATTCGGAGTTGCTCGAGCGTGAGGAGCTTGAGATAGTCCTCCTTCACGCGGATAGTGTCGTAGATCCAGTCATCGACGACTTCTGCCGAAACCGGATCCGCGAGCCACCACGGAACGCGCTCCATCGTTAGATCGAACGTATCTTCCGGCTCCGGAACGACATCGAGGGCTACGAGATCGAATGCCGCGGCGCTCCGGGTGATATGTGCGGGTGTCTCGTGAGTTGGAAGCTCGTAGCCGTCGATCCACAGATCCGCATGGTTCTTCACGCGAATAGTCACGCTGTCGATCACCCCTGCCCACGTTCCACCGGTTCCGTAGAGATAGCGAACCGTGCGTGCCAGGCGGTCTCTGCCGTAGTCCGACCGATAGCGGACGCGAGTTGTAGTCTTCTGGTGGGCGGGGAACTCCACAGACTTCACGTAGAAGGAGTGGATCTCAGGGGTGTTGGAGGCCGCCGGAATCTCCTCGAAATCAACGGGCTCGTCGTTCACCCAGGTTCGGAAGTCGGTGAAAGGGATATCCTCTTCCGTAGTGACAGAGAAACGGGGGAATCCTACATCGTGCCGAACCGCATCGGCCGGGTTGAAGAAGACGAACACCGCATCCACTACGTAATGGTCCTCGTAGAGGTGAATGTCTACCGTCTCGTACCGTAGTGAGACGGCGGTCTCATCCGGGTCACGCAGGCTTGCCGCTCCCCCGGCGACGCGCACAAAAGCCTCGTTTGCCGGAGCGTTGCCTGCAACCGCCGCCGCAAAGGCGACTGAAAGCACGATCCGGACGGCTGGGATAAGCCGCTTCCTTACCTCAGATCGGCACGCGATGACCTGCCCGGAAGCCGCGCTATCCGTTCTTGAGTGCTTCATACACCTCTCCACGGGGCGTCGCTTTGCCGGCGGAGAGCCTCGCTCGGCGGTTCTATGGTCTTCTACCCCTGCTGTTACAGCTACCACACTACTATGAAGGCTATGAGGATAGGTCAATCGGGTCAAGTACTAGCGGTCAGGCACATTGCGTCTCACGCAGATCGGCGCTCACGCATCGCTTACGCGGGCGACGGGAAGAGGATCGAGACAACACATGGGTCGGCACATGACCTAAAACGTCTGTGCATCGACGTCCCCTTGTTGTTCGCCCTCGATTCGGATGAAAATCCGGCTCGGGAGACAAGCGAGCCACTCACCGGGGCGCTCGATCCAGCCCTGACGGACGCAGATCTGGAGTGGACCGGGATCTTCCACTACGCGCACTTGGCCACTTGAGATCTCGACCGTGCTGGTCCCGAGCGGCCCGGAGAGCTCGAAGCGCCGGTCCTCGGCCAGCGAATACAGGAAGGTGCCTTCTTCGCTTTGCACTCGCACCTCCGCCCCCTCGCCTCGTCCGGCTGCTACGGCGACAAACGCCGAGATTATCGCGACGGCAACGGCAATCGCCGCAATATCGAGCGGACGTAACGAACGTGCGACCTCGCCGATCGTTCCGAGCTGAATAGGCGAGGTGCGTCGTGCTCTCTTTGGCTGTGTGCGCCTGGAAGGGGACATAGGCGTTCGCTCCCTGTTCACTGTGGTTATCGACTGCGATTAGCCGGGTATGGCCCGATACTCGGCAGAGGCTCCGGCCTTGCACGCGCTTACCGCTCAGGTGCGTTCTTCTGCGCCGGCACCATCTCGACCCTTTTCGAGAATATAGGATACTGCGCTACGGCGGCGCCGGCTACCTGCCGACTACCTGATGTGGCCGACAAGCGCGACGCTCTTGCGTAGCGTGGCCGCTTTGCTTACCTTTGTAACATGTACTTGTTGTTGCAGACAGCGATTCTCTAAGCTTGAGAACGAGTGGAGTGCTGGAGCGTATGCCTGAGAAGCTGTTCATGGCCGGTGTCTCGCGCCCCGACGAGGGGGACGACGGGACGGAGCTGACCAAGGAGCGCAAACCAAAGGTCAAAAAGCCGGACATGTATCGCGTCGTATTACTCAACGACGACTACACTCCAAGGGAGTTCGTAGTGTCCGTACTAATGGAGGTTTTTCGCAAGAGTCTCGCCCAGGCAAATTCCATTATGATGCGGGCCCACCGGGGCGGACAGAGTACGATCGGCGTGTATACCTATGACATTGCAACGACCAAGGTTTCACAGGCCAAGGGAAAGGCCAAGGAGGCCGGTTACCCGCTCGGGTTTGCGGTGGAGCCCGACAAATAGGGACTTGGTGAGGCACGCGGGGCGGGCAACTCCATGGAAATTATCCGCAAGGCGTTTCACAGAATCACCCACAGACCATACCTAACGCCCGAGCTGCGGGCGTTAACCGGCGGGGAGTTACTCCTTCATGTCAGCGATACTCCTCGGGAAATCCATAGTTTCGTTCTCAGGCTCCTCGATGCCATCAGACCTGCAGTCTTCGTGCATACGGGCGATTTCGTGGACGACGTGAAGCTCGAGCATGCGCCGGAGCGCCGTCATATCCACGAGCACTATCTCAAGCGCCTCATCGAACGAATCGAGCTTCGAGCTTTCTGTCATGCGTACTACGTCCCGGGAAACCACGATGACGCGGACATTCTCCGTTCGGCGAGCCGGACGGGGACGGTAATCGAGGTGCCGCGGGAGAAGACCGAGGTCGTACGGATTGCCGGCCACCGGTTTGCACTCGGTCACGATATCCCGCGCAATCTGCCGGAGTGTGACTACGCGCTGTACGGACACGTGTACGGGCATGTACATCTTATGAATGGCGCCGCCGCGAAAAACGGCGCCCTGATAGCACCGGGGAACTCCGGGGAGGAAGACGGAACGTTCGGGAACGACGGTGTGCACCGCGGGCGACGGCGAAGCCGGCCATACTTACTCAACGGGCTGGAGCGAGTGAATGTGGTCGACCTCCGGAGCGAGACGGTGTACCATGTGGATTACCCGATGGATACTGATCGGTATCGAAAGCTCCACGAGGGGCCGGTAGGGATATAGCGCCGCAGTCCACTATGCGTATGTAGCGGGCGTCTTCTGCCGATTGGCCGGCCGATCGACCGACGGGTGCGGGAAACGCTGAGGACGCGGAATGAAGACAACGAGCGGTTAGCCTTCGGGCTGCCTCAGAAACCGCTCAGAGAGAGGCAACCGGGGAGAAGCACAGGTATGGTGTTTTTTCGTACGGGACCACGTCTTCTCTTTTTGCATGCACGTGAACCCACATCCCGAATGACCGACTATCTGGTCAGCCGTGAGGACGGTCAGATCGTTTCCGTCCACGAGGGCTTGGACCGCTCGACCGAGGAGAGCTCGCTCTGTTTCGTGACCGAGCCGCAGGAGCGCGGCATCCGGATGGATCGACTTGATGCCGTCGTGTTGGTCCGGTGTGACTCATCCGTGCTCCTTTCTCGCATGGTCAATGCGCGTGCCGCGGAGCTGGTAGAGCAGATCGAGCTTGGACCGACGAGTCTGGTCTTTCGCTTCGCCGGAGAAGAGCAGGACATCATCGATCGACTTGCGACGGCGTTCGATGCGCGGGTGGTGTCGTGGGAAGAGGCTCTAGAGCAAGGGGGAGAAGGAGAGACGATTCTTTCGCTCACGCGAAGAGCTATCGGAGCCCGGCTATCGGAGGTAGATCTATGTTCGCGCAACTTGCTGATTCCAGAATCGGGATGGCAAGTGAGACGGAAGCTCAGGACAAACGGCCTGCTCTTCATCACCGAATCGCTGGCGTCCCACGAGTGGGAAGAGCTCCGCATCAGCGTCTACGATGCGCACGGGCGCTATGAGAAGCACTACGAACGGCTGACGTTCATACTCTCGCGGCTCGAAGTCGGGATGATCCTGGGCGAAGGCTGGAGTCGCGATCATGCGCTGGCGATGCTCATGGTCTTGACTTACCAGATTCGCCTTTTCACGCTCATGACGCCTGAGCAAATCAAGGAGATTCTGCTTGGTTTGGAGTACGACGACGAGGGGGAGCGCATCGTAGATCTCGATCTTTACCACCGCAACAAGAAGGTGCCGTGGGGAGCGGTCGGTCCGCGCGGCCGCAAGCGCCGGAAGGAGGAGGAAGGCAGGCAGCATCGTGCACGCCTCCTGGAGCGCCTCTCCACCGGAGATCGCGCCTATCTTCGCGATATGGAGCGCAGAATTCGCGAATCTGCATGACCGTTCGCCCGCAGAACCGTGTGAGCCCTGCTTGCAGGAGCCGGCAGGCTCCGCGCTCGATTGGACAGATGATCACAACACCCGCGGCTCCAGGGAGGTGTTCGGTATTCACAGAATAGGAGCTCTCAGACCTGCAGACGAGCCATAACACCGAGGCGGTCGAACCGAAACCGCTCCATCTGTTCGCGGCGGCGACTTGCGTCGTCTATTCGATGGTCGGCGAAGTGGACTGAGGTCCCGACGGCGATATCCAGCTCTGTGGGAAGCTCCATCTCAAGCTTGGCGGAGATTGTTGTGAACGCGCGGTCTTCGTCGGTGAAAAGACCGGGGCGCCGCCGGCGGTAGCCTGCCGCGACCCGGGGGCGATAGGGCACCGGGAGCCGATACTGAAGCGTGGCGAAGAAGTCGAAATAGACCGCATCATACTCCGCCCCTTGCATCGCCAACTCCCAGTGCGACGGTGGGGCCGTCGTTACGAGTTGGCGGTTCTCCAGAGTCCACTCACCCTCCGTTCGGAACTCCGCCCATTCCGGGGCGCCGAGAAAAGCCGTATCCGCGATAAGCCGGCCTGTTGCGCCGGTGGTGAGGACCATGCCGCCGAAGCTGCTGCTCTCGTACTCTTGCGCGTCCGGGTCCACCTCCCGGAGTCCTTCCGCATCGTCACCAAGTCGCCATCCCGTCTCCACACGCGAGTAGATGTCGAATTGCGCTGCTGCAAACGGCGCGAGCCTGGCCCGGAACTCGGTGCCGGCCGTTATAGAAGAGAGGAGGAGCGAAAACTGGAGCTCGGAGAAGTTCTTCGCAAGGAAAGGGTCCGCGCTTTCAAAGATAGGTGAGCGTCGAGAGTGACGGACTGCAAGCTGGGTCCGGGGCTGTGTGTCGGCACGGAGCTCGAGTTCCGTCGTGGAAACCGGTTCCGATTGCTGTCCGGCTTTGTCGGAATCCAGCTGGTTGTCCGGAGCCGCCAGGACGGATGTCGGAGAAGCCGCGAGCAGTATGGCCAAGATAGCCCCGGCAGCCGCGCAAACGGATAACCTATCGCGTCGTTCAGAGCGGAGCCGGCCCCCAGCCACAACATTTCCCGATGATTCGTGCCGATCCCTCATAACACCTCCTGCGACCACGAGATACAGCATAACACACTTCTTCGAACCGGGCACAGTCGAACGTGGGGCACATTGGGACGGGCCACGCTCGAACGTGGACACATTGGGACGGGCCATATTGGGACGGGCCACGCTCGAACACGGGCGCATTCCAGTTCATGCGCTAGCACCGGTTTTTGCGGTGCCGGCGCTCCAGTTGCTTTTCGCGGACGCGTTGGCTACGTTGGGAGATATGGGAGCATCTTCGGTCGGCATTGGCCCAGGGCGTCGAGGTTTTCGGGGCAACGAGACCAGAAACAAGACTAAGGAAGATCGGTACACCTCACGAGGCATCGGTGCCGGCCGGGACAATGGTGCGGACCGCGCAGCCAGTGCTTCGTCATCTCTCCGGTCGCTTCGAACACTCCTCCCACGGCTGCTTTCCTATGTTCGCCCTCATGCCGCTCTTATGACGGTTGGGCTCCTGTTGACCCTTGCGACGAATGCCGCTTTTCTTGCTTTTCCCTTTTTGACCGGGCAGTTGGTAAACGAGATCACTGACACCGATACGTGGATTATTGAGGGAGTAGGCTCCCTGAGCCTTGCCTTGATCGTGGTTCTTGCCGTGCGAGCCGTTCTCAAGTTCGGAGCGAGCTACTCGTTTATTGCGGTCGCAAACCGGGTCTCGCGTGATGTTCGCGGCGCCCTCTACCGGCAGCTCCTCGCGCTCCCGATGGGCTTCTATGACGAGCATCGAGCGGGCGAGTTGGTCAGTCGTATCGCCAATGATGTGTCCAAGCTGGAGGAAGCAGCATCAAATATGCTCGCGGACTTCCTCCGGCAAGCAGTGGTGTTGCTTGCCGGGCTCGTTATGATTTTCGTGCTAACCCCGCAGCTTTCCGGCTTCATGTTGGCAATCGTGCCGGGAATCGTGCTGGTTGTGACGTTTCTCGGACGCTATATCAGACGGCGGGCCAGAGATACCCAGGACGAGCTTGCGGAGACGAATACTATCGTCGACGAGACGGTGCAGGCAATCGGAACGGTGAAGGCGTTTGCCAACGAGCCGGTGGAGGGAAATCGCTACCACAGCGGGTTGGATCGGGTCCTCAGGCGGGCAATGCAGACCGGGTTTCTGCGTTCGAGCATTGGGAGTTTGATCGGGTTTCTGGTGATGGGAAGCATGGTTGCCGTTATCTGGTACGGCAGCACGCTGGTGGATGCCGGGGTTCTCGGCGTGGGGGATCTGGTCACGTTCATCCTCTATACCGGTTTCATCGGGGGATCGATCGCCGGCCTCGGCGGGATGGTGACGCGCCTGCAGCGTGTCATCGGTGCTACCGAACGTGTGGTGGAGATTGTCGAAGAGGAGACCGAGCTGCCGGTGGAGCGAATCGTCGCACCGGTCCATATCGAGCCGCCCGCGTTTACGCACAGCCTGAAGTTCCAGGGGGTTCGCTTCTGCTATCCGGCGCGGCCGGACATCCCGGTAATCGATGGAATCGAGCTGGAGGTTGCGCGAGGAGAGCGAATCGCGCTCGTCGGACCGAGTGGCTCGGGCAAATCCACCCTGTTCCGACTGCTGCTCCGCTTCTACGAGCCGGATGCGGGTAGGATTCTGCTGGACGGACGTGATGTTCGTGAGTTCGAGCTTCGAGCATATCGGCGCGTCTTTGCCCTCGTACCGCAAGAGGTGATGCTTTTTGGGGGAACGATCGGTGAGAACATCGCATATGGCAAGCCGGATTCCACGGAAGAGGAGGTTCGGCGCGTCGCGGCGGCGGCGAACGTTCTGGAGTTTGTCGACAGCTTCCCGGACGGTATGGACACACTGGTGGGCGAGCGCGGCGTGCAGCTGTCCGGAGGGCAGCGGCAGCGTGTGGCGATAGCGCGCGCGATGCTTCGTGATCCGCAAGTGTTGCTGTTGGACGAGGCTACCAGCTCGCTCGACGCCGAGAGTGAGTATTACGTGCAAGCCGCTCTGCGGAGGCTCATGGAGGATCGGACGACGTTCGTCATCGCTCATCGGCTGGGTACGGTTCGCTATGTCGATCGAGTGGCTGTTGTGCGTGCCGGACGGATTGTCGAGTCAGGGCCGCATGATACGCTGCTCGGCCGAGACGACGGCGCGTATCGCCGGTTGGTGGAACTGCAGCTTGCTGGGGAAGTGGAGTGAGGGAGTTGCAGTGCGGACTGCGCGGTGAGCAGGCCGTGCGTATCACCGGCGGCACGGTCTAACTGAAGACATGCGGACTGGGCGGTAAGCGGGGAGTGTCGCAAGACGGAGCGGGGAGGGCGCGTCGTCTAGGGACGCTCCCGGTGTGTAGCGTGTACAAAGAAAGATTAAGAAGCGAGTTTATCGTGAGCTAAGTCCTTGAAATAACTCACCTAGTCACATTAAGATAGGCGTATGAACGCGAGATTCACTGTTTGGTTGCTCAGCTTGATTCTGGCTCTGGTGGTGGGGGCTGTTGGTTTCGCCGAAGAAGAGACAGTTCGATTTGGAACACTGCAGGGGCCGAGTTCCGTAACGGCGGCTCCCTTCCTGACCGGGGATGCCGGGGTCGAGCAAGGACTTGCTGTCGATGTCACGGTGCGAAGCTCGCCGGACGCGCTTACCCCGCTTCTCATCCAGGGAGAACTGGATGCTGCCGCGGTGCCGGTGAACCTGGCTGCGATCCTGCGTAACCGCGGGGTGCCGATTCGGACGCTCGGAATCAGCGGCGAGGGGATGCTTGCGCTGTTGGGGGCGCCGGAAGAGCTGGGGGAGATGGATGGCGACGGGACGCTCGACTGGGACGATCTCCGGGGACGTGAGATACACATGCCGGCCCGTGGAGCTACGCCGGACATCCTCTTCAAGGCCCTCGCCCGGGAGCACGGGTTGGAAGCGGGTGAAGACTACCGGTTGCGGTACGCTGCCGCCCCGGCGGAGCTTGCATCTCGGGCAGCGGCCGGTCGCGCCTCCCCCGCGCTGTTGCCGGAACCGTTTGTAACGCAAGCCTTGGCCCGACAGAACGTGTCGGTCGTCATGGACCTGCAGGACGAATACCGGGCGACTTTTGAGCGGGATTCGTACCCGATGACCGTAATCGTCGTGACCGAGGATTTCGTATCACGCGAGGATGGGAAAGTGGCACAGCTCTTCTCGCAGGCGCTTGGACAGGCGAATGAGCTCGTGCACGCGGCGCCCGAGGACGTGCTAACGCCGGCTGCGGATAAGATCGGTATGCCGGAGGAGGTGCTCCTCTCGGCGCTCGACCGGCTTCGGCTGACGTGGCGTTCCGGCACGGAGGCTCGGGCCGAGATCGAGACTCTGCTCGGTCTGATGGCAGAGATAGACGCGGACTCGGTAGGCGGCGACCTGCCGGGGAGCGAGTTTTACGTCCTCTTCGACGAGGAGAGGTAGATCGAGGCATCCGTGAGTGTGGTGAAGTCGCACCGAGCTGTTTCAAGATCTTTTGCGGCTGCACTGCTCGGTGCGTGCGCCATTCTCCTCGTTTGGAGCGCCGGAGCTCGTGTGCTCGGACACGAGTTGCTCCTCCCCGGGCCGCTCCGGGTGGTACAGGAAGGAGCCGGGCTTGCTGCCTCGCCGGAGTTTCTCGGTGTCTTTGCTACGAGCATCGTGCGCTACGCGGCAAGCTTGACGGCCGGGTTTCTTCTTGCGGTAGTAACCGGAAGCGTGGCGGCCGGACTACCGTTTGTGGACCGGGCACTTAGCCCGATTCTGTCGGCGGTTCGTGCCACACCCGTGATCTCCATTATCCTCCTCGCGATTATCTGGCTCTCGCCGGGCGGCGTTCCGGTGCTCGTAGCTCTGCTGGTGGCGTTTCCGCTCATCCATGACGGGATCCGTGACGGAATTCGCCGGTGCCCATCTCAGCTTCGCGAGTTGGCGGCGGTCTTCTCTGTACCTCCGCTTCGCCGTTTGGGCGGGCTCGTGGTGCCCAGTGCGGTACCCTCCGTGCTGTCGGCTGCGCGCGGTGCCACCGGGATGGGCTGGAAAGCTATCGTTGCAGCCGAAGTGCTTAGTCAGCCACAGGTCGGGCTTGGGACCGAGCTGCATCTGGCCAAGCTGTATCTCCAAACTCCGCGAGTTCTGGCGTGGACTGTCTGGGCAGTCCTCTTTGCCTACGGGATCGATCTGATACTGAGCGCGGTAGAGCGGAGAACGGCACGTTTTGCACTGTCGGAAACGAAGGCGGGCGCGCAACAGAACGTTCAATCGGATACCCTGCCCAACGGCAAGCGGAACAGCAGGAGCGATGTGCTCAACGATTCCGACGGAAGCGGGAAGCAACCCGCTGAAAGCGCCGGCGACACAGGCGTAGCCGTCTCGGTGAAGGCTGCCCGCCGCGTTGGGGCGGTTAGCTCCGGGAACGTATCCAGGGGTGAGGTGCCGGAGAGTTTCGGGGGTGCGCTCCCGGAGAGTGAAGTGGCCGCTTCTTCGGCCTCGCGTCACTCAGGCGTCACTGTGGCGCTAGAAGAGGTGACGTTTGGGTACGGGGAGGTGCCGGTCCTGGACGGCGTTTCGGCGAGGGTGCCGGCAGGCCGTACGTTGCTGGTAAGTGGACCTTCGGGGATCGGTAAGAGTACGTTGCTGCATCTGGCTGCAGGTCTTCTGTGCCCGCGCCGCGGAAGTGTCATCTACCAAAGTGAAGACGGCCAACCGGTGAAACCGACGGTCGCTGCGGTTTTCCAGGAAGCACGCCTCCTCCCGTGGAAGAGTGTGGCGGGAAACGTACGATGGGCTGCAGGCACCTCGAGTCCCGCTGCCGACGAGTGGGTGCGGGCAGTGGGCCTCCCGCCGGAAGCTTTTCCGCACGAGCTAAGCGGAGGTATGAAGCGGCGCGCTGCATTGGCTCGGGCGCTTGCGGCGACGGCGCAAGTTCTCCTCCTGGATGAGCCGTTTTCCGGACAAGATGCTGTGACCAAGCGCGGCTTGGTCGAGCTCCTCAGCCGGTATCGGAGTCGGTACGCGCCGACCGTGATTCTTGTAGCACATGACCAACGCGATGTGGCGGGCATTGTGGACGAGCGTCTCTCCCTGCGGTGAGGGCGCGCGTGCCGACAGTATGTCACGGGTTCTTAGCTCAATCAGCAGGCGGCGTGGTGGACGCAGTTGGCGGCCGCGTGAGCAGCACAGGTGCAGATCATATTCTTCGTAAGTCGTGATAATGCTGGAATTAATGATGAAGAATGTGATCCGTTGTGATTGACGATCATATATATTGACTATTGCAACACAAATATGGTAGCTTCCGGTCCGCCAGGAGGTAGTATGAGTAGGATAACATGGCATGACGGCGACGCGTTGACTCCCGACCTGGAGCGGTTCATCGACGACTGGTCTCGCCGTCCGGGCAGTCTCATCATGGTGCTGCACCGTGTCCAAGAGGAGTACGGTTACGTTCCGCGGGAAGTTGCGGCGGAGGTCAGCCGCCGACTGGATGTGCCGCTTGCACAGATCTACGGGGTGCTTACGTTCTACCAGATGTTCCGGCTGGAGGAGCCCGGAAAGCACCGCGTTCAGGTCTGCATGGGAACGGCGTGCTATCTCCGAGGTGCGGAAGGGCTCATGGATGAGTTGAAGACCATGTTTGGCGTGGAAAGTGGGGGGACTACCGACGACAAGATGTTCACGATCGAAGGAGTGAGATGCGTCGGCTGCTGTGGCCTGGCGCCGGTCGTGATGGTCGACGGTGAGGCCCACGGGCACGCTACGCCGGAAGAGCTCCCGGGCATTCTCGCCCCGTACCGGGATCGAGAAGAGCCGGAGTCAGAGCTTCGGGAAGTTCTGGAGGGCGCGGAGTCCTGGAATGACGACGGCCAGGATAGGAATACGGATTCCTCGGCGGAGGACGACGGCAACCAAAGCAGAAGCCGGAACCGCAAAGGCGGCACCGGCCGGCGCGCCGGCAAGAAGGGGAAAAAATGACGGTATCGGAGTTACGTGACTTACGTGAGCGGAAGGAAAAAGAGCACGGGCGCCAAGGCCCGGGAACCTCGCAGGTGCAGATTATCATCGGAATGGGAACCAGCGGCATCGCCGCCGGCGCGAAGGAGGTGATGAAGACGTTTTCGGAGGTCTTGGAGGAGCATGAGGTTCAGAACGCGCAGGTTCGAAAGACGGGCTCACTGGGGTTGGACCACGCCGAGCCTACCGTGGAGGTTGCCGCGCCCGGCATGCCGCGAGTGATCTATGGCCAGGTGGATGAGGAAGTGGCTCGTCAGATCGTAGAGCGTCACATTCTGGAAGGCGAGCTAGTCGACAAGCACGTGTACGACCGACCCGCACCGGATGCGCTAACGGAGTGAGTAATGGGGTATCGCAGCTATTGTTTGGTTTGTTCGGGAGATAAGTGCAAGAACGAAGCGTCGCGGGAGGTCTATAAAGAGCTCCGGCACGTGGCGGAAGCCCGCGGAGTCGACCGTGAGGTTCAGGTGGTGCGGGCCGGGTGCTTCGGACTCTGTAGAAGTGGCCCGATCGTTAAACTCCTGCCCGACGAGACTCTCTATGTAGGCGTACAGCCGGATGACGCGCAGCAGCTTGTCGACGATCATATTGCGGGCGGCAAGCCGGTAGAGCGTCTCATGCTTCGGGACGAGGATTGCATGCCGCATCTCGAGACGGTGCGGCAGACCGGCTTCTATCAGAAGCAGGTACGTCTTGTTCTTCGGAACTGCGGCCTTATCGATCCGGATTCGATCGACGAGTACATCGCGAGGCAGGGCTACGCAGCTCTGGAAAAAGTGCTCACGGAGATGTCGGCGGATGACGTGATCGGTGAGCTCAAGGCCTCCGGACTTCGTGGCCGGGGCGGCGCCGGCTTTCCAGCCCACCTGAAGTGGAACTTCACGCTCCAGGAGGTGCGGAGGCAAGCGCGTGAGAATCCCGACTCGATGTCCGAGGTCTCTATTGTCTGTAACGGTGACGAGGGAGATCCCGGTGCGTACATGGACCGCTCGGTCCTGGAAGGTGACCCGCACTCGGTTATCGAGGCGATGGCTATTGCCGGCTACACCATGCGGGCGCGCCGTGGCTATATCTATGTCCGCGCCGAATATCCCCTGGCTATCGCTCGACTGGAACACGCGATTGCCCAGGCGCATGAGTACGGGCTGCTTGGCCGGAACATCCTTGAAACAGGCTTCGACTTCGAAGTGGAGATCCGGCTGGGGGCCGGGGCCTTCGTGTGCGGAGAAGAGACTGCACTTCTGGCCTCTATTCAAGGCGAGCGCGGTACGCCATGGCCTCGTCCTCCGTACCCGGCAGTCGTGGGGCTGTGGGACGGTCCAACGGTCATAAACAACGTAGAGACGTGGGCGAACGTTCCGCTCATTATGCTCCGCGGGGGGGAATGGTTCTCGCGGATCGGGACCGAGAGTTCCAGCGGCACGAAAGTATTTGCGTTGACGGGGAAAGTGAACAACACGGGACTGGTAGAAGTTCCCATGGGGATCACCCTTCGCGAGATCGTCTACGACATCGGGGGCGGAGTCCGGGACGGCAAAGAGTTCAAAGCCGTTCAGACCGGCGGCCCTTCGGGCGGCGTGTTGACTGCGGAGCATCTGGACACGCCGATCGATTTCGACAGCCTATCGGCCCTCGGCTCGATGATGGGCTCCGGCGGTATGATTGTCATGGACGAGGACGACTGCATGGTGGACGTCACCCGGTTCTACCTGGAGTTCTCCGTCGACGAGTCTTGTGGGAAGTGCGCGCCGTGTCGGATCGGTGGGCAGAAGCTCCATTCGATCTTGTCGCGTATCACTGAAGGCAGGGCGCACGACCAGGATCTTGAGAACTTGGACGCTATCGGCAACGCCATGCAGCACGCGTCGCTGTGCGGGCTTGGCCAGACCGCGCCGAATCCGGTTATCTCCACGCTGCAGTCGTTCCGCGACGAGTATGAAGCTCATATTCGCGACCGGAGGTGTCCAGCGCGTCACTGCAAAGCGTTGGTCCGCTATGAGATCGATCCGGAAGCGTGCATCGGATGTACCGTGTGCGCGCGGAAGTGCCCGGTCAATTGCATTCACGGCGAGCGAAAGGCCGTGCACTGGATCGACCAGGAGGAGTGCATCAAGTGCGGGGAGTGCTACGCGGTCTGTAAGTTTGGGGCAGTTCGTGTTTCGTAGCGGAGGCAGAAGGAAAAGCCGGGCGCGCGCCACGCACGCGCGAGAAGGCAGAGCAAGGAACGGGACGAAGGAGTGGAAGCAGTGCGTACACTGGTAGATGTCAAGGTCAACGGAATGGAGACCTCGGTTCCTGAGGGGACCAGCATACTGGATGCAGCGGATCAGGTCGGGGTGAAGGTCCCGGCTTTGTGCAAGCATGCCGATACCCCGGCCTGGGGAGCATGCGGTATCTGCATTGTCAGAGTTGATGGGGCGGCGAAGATGCCGCGCGCATGCGCTACGGCCGTGACGCCGGGAGCCTCGTATATTACGCATGACCCGGAGCTAGCCGATATACGCCGCACGACACTGGAGATGATTCTTTCGAGTCACCCCAACGAGTGCCTCACGTGCGGAAGAAACAGGACATGTGAGCTCCAGACGATGGCCGCGAACTTCGGGATTCGAGAGGTCCGGTTCGAGCGGCATGGAGAGGATCTGCCCAAGGATACGTCAACGCCTTCATTGGTGCTGGACCCGGAGAAGTGCATTAAGTGCGGCCGGTGCGTCCTGGTCTGCCAGAAGCTTCAGGACGTCTGGGCTATCGAGTTCCTGGGGCGCGGCCATGGGACGCGTATTGCCCCGGCCGCGGATGTCTCGCTTGCAGACAGCCCCTGCATCAAGTGCGGACAGTGTAGCGCGCATTGCCCGGTCGGCGCCATATTCGAGCGTGACAATACCCGTGAGCTCCTGGGGGCCATTCGGAATGAGAAACTGCACGTCACTACTCAGATTGCGCCGGCGGTGCGCGTCGCATTGGGTGAGGCGTTCGGCTTGCCTCCCGGAACGCTCTCGACCGGGAAGGTATACGCAGCGCTCCGGCGCCTCGGGGTGGACACGGTATTCGACACGAACTTCTCCGCCGACGTGACGATCATGGAGGAGGCGAAAGAGTTCGTAGATCGCTTGGAGCATGAGCCGGAACGGCTTCCGCTTATTACCTCTTGCTGTCCGAGCTGGGTGGATTACCTGGAGAAATACTGGGATGACATGATCCCGCTCTTTTCGACCGCGAAGTCACCCATGATGATGCAGGGGGCGCTCACCAAGACGTTCTTTGCCGAGCAGCATGGTATAGATCCGGACTCGATCTATTCGACTGCTATCATGCCGTGTACCTCAAAGAAGTTCGAGCTCTCTCGAAGCGAGAGCATGTATGCCTCAGGGCGCCAGGACGTGGACCTTGTTCTGACGACTCGTGAGCTCGCACGGCTTCTGCACAGCAACGGAATCGAGTTTGCTTCCTTGCCTGATGAAGAGGCCGACGATCCCATCGGTACGTATAGTGGCGCCGGTACCATCTTCGGAGTAACCGGAGGAGTGATGGAAGCTGCGCTCCGTACTGCCGCCCACTATGTCACCGGTAAGGTAATCGAGCCCCTTACCTTCACGAAGGTTCGCGGTATGGATGGGGTTCGCGTCGCGTCGTTCGATCTCAAGGGTGCGCAGCTACGTGTTGCGATTGCTCACGGCATGGCCAACGTCCGCGATATCCTCAAGGAAGTTCGCGCTGCAAAGGAGCGCGGCGAGAAGTTGCCGTTTCACTTTTTGGAGGTCATGGCGTGCCGCGGCGGATGTATCTCCGGCGGTGGGCAACCGTATGGGAGCGATGATAAGGTGCGGGCGCAGCGCATCCGAGGGCTCTACTCGGATGACGACGCAGCGGCAGCGCGGTGCTCCTACCAGAACCCGGCGATACAAGCGCTCTACCGGGAATTCATCGGAGATCCGGGGAGTGACCGCGCGCACGAGCTTCTTCACACGGGCTACCGCTCACGGCCGATATACGCGCGGTAAGCGAGAGTGTGGCGCTCCGGGCGCAGGCGTCTCAGTTTCGGGTTCCATGCGGATTCGAAGGCTGTGTGCCGGGCTTGGATGCCTGAAGCCGCGTCGCCCGTTTGGTGCGAGCGCGGCTCCGCCTGGGCGTAGCGAGCATCTGTACCGCTTTCACGCCATCAGGCATATCCGGTCCGTACCCGCTCTTCAGCCCGTACCCTCTCTTCAGTCGGGCGCGATCGCGGCCTCGTCCTGGCCTGGGCTCCGTGCTCCGGCGCGCTCGTAGCGATGCTCGTACGACATGGCTTTCCACAGGCTGCGTACCATCAAGAGCATCACCAACGTAAACGGGAGCGCCGCCACAATCGCCATCCGTTGAAGCGCCTCGAGCCCACCCGATACCAGGAGTACCGCAGCGGCGCTGGACTGGATGAGCCCCCACAGGATCTTCTTGGTAAGCGAGGGGGAGAGGTTCCCGTTCGACGTCATCACCGCTAGGACGAAAGTGGCAGAGTCCGCCGACGTGATGAAAAACACGGCTAGAAGCAGGAGCGCGGCGCCGGAGGTGATCGCCGCTGCCGGATAGTGCTCCAGGATGCGGAAGAGAGCCGTCGGAACGTTCTCTACAGCCTGGACTGCGACTCCCGCATCCGCGGCGAGCTCCAGATGGAGGCCCGCTCCTCCAAAGACGCTGAACCAGATAAAGGTAAGAAGCGTCGGGACGAGTAGCGCTCCTAGGATGAACTCCCGTATCGTACGGCCCCGGGATATACTCGCGACGAAGAGCCCAACGAACGGAGACCAGGAGATCCACCATGCCCAGTAGAAGAACGTCCAATCCTTGGTCCACTCGTGCCCTTCGAACGGATTGGCGCTCAGGCTCAGAGGAACGAGCTGGGAGAGGTAGTCGCCGAGCGTGGTAGTGAAGACGTTGAAGATGTACGAAGTCGGTCCGACCACGAGGAGCACGAGCAGAAGCGTCAATGCGACCATCACGTTGGTGCGGCTCAAGATCTGAATGCCACGGTCCAGGCCGGTTGCGCTGGAGATCAGATAGAGTACCGTGACTACGGCAATGATAATGAGGGTGGTGGTGATGCCCTCAGGTATCGGAGAAACGTACGATATCCCGCCACCGATCTGAAGCGCCCCAAGGCCGAGCGAGGTGGCCACGCCGAAGACGGTCGCGAAGACGGCGAGGATGTCCACAGCTCGCCCGAGGGGGCCGTAGATCCGGTCGCCGAGTAGAGGATAGAAACAGCTCGAGATGAGGGGCGGCATCCCTCGCCGGAAGCAGAAATAGGCGATGGCAAGGCTCATCACGATGTAGATGGCCCACGGATGAACGCCCCAATGGAAGAAGCTCCGGGACATCGCGAACGACGCCGCTGCTCCGCTTTCCGGGGACGTTCCGGCGGCCGGGCCCACATAGTGGGACAGCGGCTCCGCTACGCCCCAGAAGATCAACCCGATCCCCATGCCCGCAGCGAAGAGCATGCTGAACCACCCGAAGTAGCTGTAGTGAGGCTTCTCGTCGTCCGCCCCCAGTTTGAGCTTCCCGAAGCGACTGAAGGCGAGGACGAGGCAGAAAACCAAAAAGACGAATGCCGCAAGAAGATAGCCCCACCCGAAGTTCTCTATGATTGCGGAGTGCACAAGCTTAGACACAGTATCAAGCTCGACCGGAAAAACAACTCCGAGTGCGACGAAGCCCCCGACGACAACGAGAGAAATCACGAATACCGGGTTTGGGCGTCTCATGTGCTGTACGTCCTTTCGTGTGGCCGATCGAAACGATGCGGAGAGAACGAGCGGGGCACGACGAGCACGGAGATTCGATGCGCGTACGCGACCGCTTCCGCGGTCGATCCCAAAATGGCGCCGACGCCCCCGGCGGTATCGGCTTTGCCGACGATAACCAAGTCTGCGTTCACCAGGCGCCCATAACGGGGGATGGCGCGTTTTGGATTCCCCGACCAGGTGATCCGCTCCACTTTCGGCACGACGGCCTCACGAGCTAGGCGGTTCAGTCCTGCAATCACCGTCGCAATTCGGTTCTGCTCTGCTATCGGGTCCGGAGCTCGCTCCCCGACGTGCAGGATGTGGAGCTCCGAAACCGCAAGGCCACCTTCACTGAAAAACGGAAGCACCACGGCATCGACCTCGTGGAAGTCGGTGGCGTAGACGACCCTTGCCTCAGTGGTCTCCTGGCTACTGAGCGCGCGGCGGTATCCCTTGAGAACCAGGACGGGGACGTCCGCCATGCGAACCACGTCTTTGGTCGTGCTCCCGATAAGCGTGCGTTGTAACCAGCTCTTGCGCTTCCATGGTATACAAATAAACGAAGCGCCGCACTCTCGGGGCGATCGAACGATCGCCGTCGCCGGCGCACCGGTGGTCACGTGTGTCTCCAAAGCAGGAAGGCGCTCGGCAGATACCGCCACGCTCGTCTCCTCCGATGCTTCCTCCGAACTCTGCCGGGTTCTGTCCGCATCGGAGGGGTGGGGCAGAGTGCCTCCATCGCCGGACGGTCCGCCGGCAGCCCGGGGCTGCTCGGTGGCATACCGTTCGAGGCTCTCGGCGTAGGCGCTGAGCTCTTGATCGGCACGATCGGTACGGCCGGAGGTTGCGTGGAGAAGCACGAGGCGTTCGGTACCGTATTTTGCCAAAGACTTCCGTATAGCGTGTACCCGTCGGAGTGGTTCGCGCATGCTGAGCGGCACTATTGCGACTTCAAACACTACTGCCTCCCGTGCGAAACGTCGGCTGCCCCAGCCGGATTGTCAAGGTCCAGTTGGCCCCTCCACGAGCAGTACGATGCTCCGAGGATTCAGCCGAATCGTATGCTCGGCCGCAAGGTGTTCCGGGTTGCTGGTTCCCGGCCCATCCCAGCGCCTTGCTGATGAGTCCAGGAGTACCTGAAACTCGGTGTATTCCCCTTCGAAATGGATTTCTCGAGGCTGCAGGGCGAAGTTGAGAAGCACCACCACCAACCCCTCGGCGGTACGGCGGACCACGGCTACTGTCTCTTCGGTCGATTGTACCGAAAGACGCTCCCGAAGGGTCAGCTGTGGCTGGAGCAAGGGTTGCTCGTCAGGAGGCAGCTGTTTCCGCTCGATGGGCGGCTCATCCGGGGGTATGGCCTGCACCGCACGCCGGAGACGTATCAGCTCCCGGTAGAACTGAGCAAGGAGTGCGTGTCGGCCCTGGTTCCGGAGACTCCAGTCGAGCGTGCTCCGCTCGAACGACATCTCGTCCTGGGGGTCCGGAACATCCCTGTCACGAGAGATCTCGGGAAAGTCGCGCCGGCGGCCGGAACGAACCTGCTGTACGAGGTGGGGCTCCCCGTGGCTGACGAAGTAGAGGAACGGTGCCGGATCGTCGTACTCCTCGCCCATGAAGATCATCGGAACGTAAGGAGACAGGAGCACGGCCCCCGCCGCCAGCTTCCGTGCCTCCCAGTTCAGCGTCTCTCCGATCCGGTCGCCAAACGGGCGGTTACCGATCTGATCGTGGTTCTGTATATACGTAACAAAGGAGGTAGGGTCGCAATCGGCCGCTGAGTTGCCGAAACGGCGCCTGCGGTAGTGGGAGTACTGGCCTGACAAAGTGTACGCTTCAGAGAAGGAACGGCGCAGTTGCTCAACCTCGCCGAAGTCCTGGTAGTATCCGAAACGCTCGCCGGTGAGAAGCGCATGGAGCGCATGGTGAAAGTCGTCGAGCCATTCGGAATGCATCCCCAGCCCGCCGTGTTCCCGGGGACGGATCACCCGGCTGTCGTTTCCAAGCGATTCGGCAATCAATACCCGTTCTTTCCCGGTCCGAATGGAGAGCTGTTCCACGCGGGTGGCCAACTCCTCCAAGAACGGCCGTGCGCTGTTGTCGATGATCTTCTTGACCGCATCCAAGCGGAATCCGTCTATATGGAGGTCCTCGAGCCAGTAACGGGCATTCTCGATGAAAAAGGCGCGCACTTCGTCACTGTAGGGTCCGTCAAAGTTCAACGCTTCTCCCCACGGAGTCGTATACCAGTCGGTGAAGTACGGTCCGTAGTCACGGAGATAATTGCCCTCGGGCCCGAGGTGGTTGTAGACCACATCTAGAATTATCGCTACTCGCCGGGCATGCGCTGCATCAACAAGCTCAGCCAGCCCTTTGGCCCCTCCGTAAGCACTGTGGGCCGCGAACGGGAACACCCCGTCGTACCCCCAATTCCTTGTTCCCGGAAACTGGGCGACGGGCAGTAGCTCAATGGCGTTGATCCCCATCGCAACGAGGTCATCCAGCCGTTCAATTACGCCTTGGAAGGTGCGTTTCGGGGTGAAAGTGCCTACATGGAGCTCATAGATCACCATGTCCGAGAGGGCAGGCGGCCGGTAGTGGCGATCCGTCCACGAGAACGTACGAGGATCTATGACCTGCGACGGCCCGTGCACCCCGTGCGGTTGGGCCCGGCTTGCCGGATCCGGCCTGTTCAAGCTGCCATCGAGCCGGTAGAAGTACTCGGTACCCTCAGGCGCGTCAGGAACGGTGATTCTCCAATAGCCGTCTCCGGCGGACTCCATGGGTTTCCCGGCAGTACTATTCTGAGATGCGTCGGCATCGTGCATCGCTTCCATTGCGTTCGCCCCCTCGCGGAGAAGGCAGAGATCGACACTTGCTCGATGGGGTGCCCAAACGCAGAAAGTCGTTTGTCCCCGGGAATCTACCTGCGCGCCGATGGCTTGTTGGTTTGTGGTATCCGTCACGCCCGCCTCTCTTGGCTTAAGGTGGTATCAGAACGCTCCTGAATCGAGCCTTCCAGCAGGGAGAGATGAGATCCGCACACGCGGCTCACTCCGCCGCCGCCCCTGCAACGGCGAGGATCCCTGCAATAGGAATTTGAACCCAATCCGGCCTGTTGTCCAGCTCGTAGCCGAACTCATAGATTGCCTTCTCGGCCAAGAACACGTCAAGCAACACCTGGCGATCGGCTTCGTCGTCCGGAACGAATTCGGTGTCGGAGACCGTTTCCAGATACTCGTTCAGGAAGATTCCGGAGACGGTCTGATACCACGGCTCTATCCACTGTAGCAGACGATCGCGGTCGCTCTCGCGTAGCTCGACCGCTCTCATGAAACCGTTGAACACGGCATAGTGGAAGCTTCTGAGCATGCCCGCCACATCCCGAAACGGTGAGTATTTCAGGCGACGCTCGCTCACGGGTCGTGCCGGCTCGCCTTCCAGGTCGATAATAGCGAAGTCACGTCCGGTGAAAAGTACCTGTCCTAGATGGTAGTCCCCGTGGACGCGGATCTTCCGGGCGTTTAGCTTATGGGTCCTGATTCTCCCCAGTCGCTTGAGCAAGGCGCCCTCCACCGGCCAAATCGGCTCGAGCTTCTCGGCCAGCGCTTCGTCCTGCCGTGCCGCCCGTTTCGCCTGCGCGAACACCCGCTTGAGAAGGCTTCTGGTACTCTGGTAGACCCCTCGCTGATAGTGTACGGAAAACGGTTCGGGCTGGAAGTCCGCTTCGCCCCGAGGGTCCGCCAGGGCCTTATGGAACTCTCCCGTTCGGCGCCCTAACAGTTTCACCATCTCCAAGAAAAAGCTGTCGGCAAGCTCGGAAAACCCATCGTCGATCTGCTGTACGTTGAGGGCTGTCGGTGTCTTCGGTGGTGAGCTATCACCTCCCGCTGTCGCCGCTGTCGCCGCTGCCGCCGTCTGCCGCCCCGCAGGAAGCTCCGGACCGTCGGTAAGGACATGCTCAAAGTAACGGTCGACCGCAGCCTGCGCAAAGCTCCATGCATCGCCCTCGTTCGGCACGAAGTCGGTTAGGAGCGCCAGCGCGTGGTTGGTGCCCTCGCTATCCCGATAGGTGATAGTCCCTCGATAGGCCGGCACGTGCTCGAACTTCCTCACCCGGGAGAGGTGCCGGGTCAGCTCCACATCGGGGCTCGGCATTGGCTCCAGCTTGCGGTAGACTTTGCAGAAGAGGCGGTCACGGAAGAGGATCGAGCTGTTGGTCTGCTCCGCGCTGAGGACGCGGGATACTGGGCCATCCCCTTCCGGCACCTGGGTTCCGCGCACCGCGGAGCCGGTGAGGTCACCGGCCTTCTTGAGTCGCTTTCTGCGCACCATCGCAAGAAGGACTTCCTCACGAAACGAGGGGTTGAAGAGGCCGTCGTAAACCACGCCCTCTTCGCCGTCCACGACCGCCGGACAGACGACTGCGTGCGGAATCTCCTCCGCGATACGGGCGGCAGCCGCACCGGCGGCAAATGCGATGGGGAGCACGTACCGCTCGGCTTCCCCCTGAGTGTACTCGAGCGATAAAACGAGTAGCATCGCCTCCCTTACCGCGATTGTGTCGATGATCGATGTCTTGCGGATGGTCCGCGTTTTGCTCCGGAACCACCGCGCGTGTCGCAGGTGGTCCGGAAGGGGGCCCGTAACCAGCCTCCTGGCGGCTGTCTCCGGCATCTCCTTCCATTCCCGAAAGGTGAATGTAACGGCAGGCGCTTCCGGTCCTGACTCCCGCCGCGCGTGATCCTCTGCGGAGACTATCTGAAACCAGTAGTAGTCATGCCCCCCGATTGTAATCACGTACGGTTCCTCCTTGATGCGGGGGAACTCGTTCCGGCTGAAGACTTCACGAATCGAAGCGCCCGCGTACTCTTCCAGCTCCAGATCCACCGCCTGGACGTGGCGGGAGAAGTTGACCACTACAAGAACCGTCTCGTTGTCATAGATGCGCAGGAAGCTAAGGACGTGCGCATTGCCGGAGTGCACGAATCGCAGTTCTCCACGGCTGAACGCCCGGAAAGATTTGCGCGTGGCGATCAATCGCTTCATCCACCATAGGAGCGAAGTTGGATTGGCTTGTTGCGTCTCCACGTTGAGCGCTTCGTAATGGTACTCCGGGTCGATGATCACCGGCAGATAGAGTTTCTGCGGGTTAGCCTGAGAGAATCCTGCGTTCCGGTCCGGGCTCCACTGCATCGGAGTCCGTACGCCGTCCCGGTCGCCGAGGTACACGTTGTCTCCCATGCCGATTTCATCCCCGTAGTAGATGATTGGTGTGCCGGGGAGGGAGAAGAGAAGGACGTTGAGCAGCTCGATCATGCGCCGGTTGTTGTCCAAGAGGGGGGCGAGCCGCCGCCGAATGCCGAGGTTGATGCGGCTTCGAGGGTTACGTGCGTACACCTGGTACATATAGTCCCGTTCCTCGTCCGTAACCATCTCCAACGTCAGCTCGTCGTGGTTTCGCAGGAAGATGCCCCACTGGCACGGTTCCGGAATAGGCGGAGTCTGCTCCAGAATGTCTATAATTGGGAAACGATCCTCCATCTTCGCGCTCATGAACAGGCGCGGCATGAGCGGGAAGTGGAAGCACATGTGGCACTCATCGCCTTCGCCGAAGTACCCAACGGCGTCCTCGGGCCACTGGTTTGCTTCCGCTAGGAGCATCCGGTCGCTGTAGTGCTCCTCTACGTGGGCGCGGAGTTCCTTGAGGAACTGGTGGGTTTCCGGAAGGTTCTCACAGTTGGTGTACTCGCGCTCGAAGAGGTATGGGACTGCATCCAGACGCAGTCCGTCTACGCCAAGTTTGAGCCAGAAGTCCAGCACTTTGATCACCGCTCGTCGCACCGAAGGGTTGTCAAAATTCAAGTCCGGCTGATTTGCGTAGAACCGGTGCCAGTAGTAGGCGCCGGCTACCGGGTCCCAAGTCCAGTTGGAAACCTCGAAGTCTTGGAATATGATTCGGGCGTCCCGGTACCGACCCGGCGTGTCACTCCAGACGTAATAGTCGCGGTAGGTGCTGCCGGGTTTTGCTCGGCGTGCTCGTTCGAACCACGGATGCCGGCTTGAGGTGTGGTTGATCACCAGCTCCGTAATCACACGAATGTCTCGCTTGTGCGCCGCACGGAGGAACGAGCGAAAATCTCGAATGCTTCCGTACGCAGGGTGCACGGCGGTGTAATCCGAGATGTCGTAGCCGTCGTCGAACCACGGAGAGGGGTAGAAGGGAAGGAGCCACACAGCCGTGACCCCCAGGTCACGGAGGTAGTCGAGTTTCCGGCTCAGCCCGCGAAAGTCCCCCATCCCATCGCCGTCCGAGTCGCAGAACGCGCGGACATGAAGCTCGTAGATAACCGCGTCCTTATACCACTGTGGCTCACCCATTCCGCTCACCCTCTTTGGCAATTTCATATGCATCGCCGCCGCAATGCCCTTATGGCCCGCTTCCGAGTCAATCGCGACGAAGATGCAGGATGTGGGCAGGTCGGTCGTAGGGGTCGAGCTTCACGAAATTCCAGTAATCTCCCCACTCGAAATCCTCGCCCGTCAGCAGGTCTCGCACCACGAACGGAAGTGCGTGCGGGAGCCCTACCGCCGCGGGCGAGAACTCGACCCATCCCATCTGCTCGTTCCGGTAATCGAAGGTCACGACGACCAGAACGACATCCTGCAAATCGTTGGAAACCTTGCTGTAACACAGAAGCGCGTCGTTGTCGACATTGTGAAAACGTACGTTGTCGGTGCGCTGCAAGGCGGGATGTGCGTTGCGCGCGGCGTTTACCGTGGCGATCAGCCGGCTTAGGCTGTACGGAGCATCACGGTCCCAAAATCGAATCTCGTATTTCTCCGAATTCAAGTACTCCTCGCTGCCCGGCTCGCGGGGAGCGTGCTCCATGAGCTCGAAGGCGGGGCCGTAGATTCCGTAGTTGCTGCTCAGTGTGGCAGCCAAGACGAGCCTGGCTATAAACGCGCCGCGTCCTCCGTTCTGGAGAATTTCGTGGAGGATGTCAGGCGTGTTCGGCCAGAAATTCGGCCGGAAGATGTCCACCACAGGAGGAGTGGTAAGCTCTTCGACGTACGCTCGCATCTCGTGTGCGGTAGGTCGCCAGGCGAAGTACGTGTACCCCTGGCTAAAACCGAGCTTACCGAGCCGGTACTTCACTGCCGGCCGTGTGAAGGCTTCGGCAAGGAGCACCACTTCGGGATCTCGGGCGCGGAGCTCACCGACGCACCATTCCCAGAATGAGAACGCTTTGGTATGCGGATTATCGACGCGGAACGTACGGACTCCGTGGTCCATCCAGAACAGAAATACATCCCGGAGTGCCGACCAGAGTTCGCGCCAGTGCTCCGTCTCGAAGTCTAAGGGATAGATGTCCTCATATTTCTTGGGCGGATTCTCAGCGAACTGAATGGTTCCGTCCGGCCGTGCTCGGAACCATTCGGGATGCTCCTTTACCCATGGATGGTCCGGGGAGCACTGGAAGGCGATATCCAGCGCGATCTCAAGGCCTTCTTCGCGTGCAGCCGCTACCAGGGCGTCGAAGTCCTCGATAGTCCCGAGCTCAGGGTGAACGCTCGTGTGGCCCCCTTCGTCCGAGCCGATTGCCCACGGCGAGCCGGGATCATCGGGCGCAGGGATAAGAGCGTTGTTGCGACCCTTCCGTTTGGTTCTGCCGATGGGATGGATCGGCGGAAGATAGAGGACGTCGAACCCGATTCGCCGAACGTAGGGCAAGAGCTCGATCGTGTCGTGAAAAGTGCCGTGCCGTAGCCGATCGGTAGCCGTCGAACGGGGAAACATTTCGTACCAAGCGCTGAAGCGCGCGCGCGGCGGATCCGCCCATACCGGCACAGCCGGCGCGTACTCGGAGACAAAACGCCGCGGGAGATATGCTTCCACCAGGCGTTCGAGCTCCGTGGACCGAGCGACGTCAACGCGCGCGGGCTCCGGAAGCGAAGTGTCGAGCATGATTCGTGACAGCTCCGCCAGGCGGTCCGCATCCTCCGCTGCCTCACCGTCCCGGGCGGTCGCCGCAGCCTCCGCAGCCTCCGCGGCTTCCGCGGCCAGATTGCCGCCCGTCAGGAGCTCGACCGTGACGTCGACACCCGCATCGACCTTCTTTCCCAAGCCGCTCTGCCATGTCGCGAAACGATCGATCCAGCCTCGGACTTTTACTTCGTAGCGCCCAACCTGATCCGGGATGAAGGTGCCCCGGTAGTAGTCATTTCCGAGCGGCTTCATCGGCCGCTCTTCCCACTCCTGCGATAAGGCCGCCGTTGCAGTGGATTCAGCGGCGTTGCCGCTCTGGTGCTCCCGCCTTGCGCGTTCCGGGAAGGCGCGGTCTTTGGGGTGTCCGCCCGGACTTGCACGCTCGTACGGTGCCGGCGCCCGCCGGTAACAGAGGACCGCGCGAACGCGGTCGTGTCCGTCGGCAAAAACACGCGCTTCCACCGTCCGTGGGTCACCCGCAATCGCCTTAGCCGGATGTGAGCCGCACTCCACCGCGGGCCTCACTTCCTCGATTACAACGCGCTTGCGTCCCTCCGGCGGAAAAGAAACGGCCTGGTCATCCGGGGCTCTCGGTTCTTCTCGTCCTTGTCGCTCTTCGTAGTATGCCATGCTCACGGCGCCACGGTACTGGAAGAGGAGAGGCAATGCAAATGTCTGCTTCGACCTTCGACCCGCGGTTCAGACTAGGCAAAACGGGGCGTTGACAGTTGTCGGCTCACGGCCGAATATATGGGACGGTGCTGTGACCGTTTCGGCGGATCTGGACGCAGTGGCGACATAACGGAAGAAAACGGCGGAAGCGCAATGAAGGTAGTGATTACCGGCCTGGGGGCGATAAGCCCGGTAGGAAACAGCGTAGCGGAAAGCTGGGATTCTCTGGTGAACGGACGGAGCGGTATTGGACCGCTCACGTTCTTCAACCCACGGGAATACGGCATGGACCTCGGCATTGCCGGAGAAGTCCGGAACCTCGACCCTACGGCGTTCATGGATCGAAAGGAAGCCCGGCGCCAAGACCGGTTTAGCGTGCTGGCGCTTGGGGCCGCGCTGGAGGCTCTCGAGCAGTCCGGACTGACGGTGGAGGGCGAGCTATGCTATCAGGTGGGAACGATCGTCGCGAGCGGCGTCGGCGGCATTACCACTATCGAGGAGCAGAGTCGGATCGTCCGGGAACGAGGAGCCCGGCGTGTCAGTCCGTTCACCGTACCGATGCTTATGATGAACGGCGCGGCTGCAATCATCGCAATGAAGTCTCACGCGATGGGGGCTAGCTTTGCCACCGCTTCGGCATGCGCTTCCTCGGCGGATGCTCTCGGAGTTGCGCTCGAGATGATCCGTAGCGGACGTCTCAAAGCTGCAATCGCGGGGGGGAGCGACGCAGCCCTTGTGCCGGTAGCGATTGCCGGATTCGAGCGCGCTCAAGCTCTCTGTACGGACTCCAATGACGATCCGGAACGAGCTTCGCGTCCCTTCGACGCGACCCGGAGCGGGTTCGTGCCCGCCGAGGGGGCAGCCATAATGGTCCTGGAGGAGGAGCAGTTTGCCAGAGAGCGTGGGGCTCCGATACTCGCGGAGTTCGCTGGTTACGGCGCCGCCTCGGACGCGTACCATATCACCGCCCCGGAGCCGAGCGGCCGTGGAGGGGTGCGTGCTGTGAGCGCGGCGATCAAGGACGCCGCCGCCGCGCCGGAGGACGTGGCATATATCAACGCGCACGGCACGTCGACCCCGCAGAACGACAAGGTGGAGAGTCGCATTGTCCATGACGTGTTCGGCAGTAGGGCTCGAGACGTCCCGGTCAGCTCGACCAAATCCATGACGGGACATCTTGGCGGCGCCGCGGGCGTTTTTGAGGCGCTCGCTTGTGTACAGGCGCTGCGCACCGGATGGGCTGCGCCTACAATCAACTACCGAACGCCTGACCCGGAGTGCGACATCGACTGTATCCCCAATGAAGCGCGTCGGATTCGTGCCGGTGGTGTCGCGCTGAGCAACTCATTCGGATTTGGGGGCCACAGCTCCTGCTTGGCGTTCCGTGGCGCCGGCTGACGGGCGTAAGAGTAGTCGCTGAGCCGGTGTACAATTCCTCTGCTGTCTCACGCGCCGGGTTGTTGGGTTACGGCTTCGTTGAAGGCGGCGAGCTTATCGGCTGTCGTGCCGGCAGCGAGATGAGAAGCCGAGGAGGCCGGCACGAGCCCGCGGGCCCGAATGCCCGATGGACGCCGGAGCGGCAGTTGGAACAGCCAAAAGCTGTCTCTGTGTGTTGACGAAAGTTGGTCAAGACACTAAAGTTGCTTCATCATACCTTGAAAGCGGAGGCAGGTCCGATGCGAATGATACGGCATTTTCCCCTCGACATTCATTGGTCGGCTGTGCGATTCCTGCCTTCGGAGAATTTTCCGTCCCGTAACCGCTGACACCATCCCACGGTTACATCTCCATCATCTCAGAAGGCAGCGCCGGTAGCTCGGACTGATCGGTTGTGCCGCTCCGTGGCGGAGCCGGCCGGTCACAACATCGGGTCGACAGGGCCAAGGAGGATCCAAAGTGGTTCGCCGCGGCCGGCGACGGCTGAGTTGGTTCAGCGTTGGGTAGCTCGGATCCCCGCTACTCCGCGTTCTTCCGGCTTCCGTCGTTCTCATCGTCCTTCAAACCGGATATCGCAGACAGCGTACGACCGGTGCCCGTCGGCGGGACACACGGATCACGGTCTGAGGCTTTTCGGCAGGCGTGTCCGGCGTGTTTTGAGTGCCTGTCGCAGCGAGCGACTGCACGCATGCCGGGCAGCTCATTGCGGTAGTTGATAGTGCGCACGGAGAGCGCATGTTGGCGGGTGAACTGGAGGGAGTTGATGAGTCCACTACGACTCGTGTTGGAGACAATGAGGGGCAGACGGAGTCTCTATGTCGGCGCGGTGGCGGCCGTTGGTGCAGCTGCGCTTTTTTCGTACGCGTCGCCGCTCATCTTGCGCTTTGCGATCGATTCGGTCATCGGTGACGAAGGGATCGCGGCGCCGAGCTTCGTCATTGATCTCGTTGAGCGCTTGGGCGGTCCGGACGCGTTGGCGGAGTCGCTGTGGATGCTGTCGATCGTGATCGTGCTTCTCACGGTTGCCGGCGGTGCGTTCACCTTCTTTCAGGGACGGTGGGGCTCTGTTGCTGCTGAGACCATGGCCAAGAACCTGCGTGAGCGGCTGTACGACCACATTCAGCATCTCTCGTACGACTACCACGTGAACGCCGAGACGGGTGACTTGATTCAGCGCTCCACTTCGGACGTCGACACTGCTCGCCGCTTTGTGGCCATCCAGTTCGTCGAGGTGGGTCGAGCTGTTTTCATGGTGGCAGCGGCGCTGCCGATTCTTCTTTCGATTAGTCCGGAGCTTACGCTGGTCTCGACCGTGGTGTTGCCGCTGATCTTTGCCTTCTCGTATCTCTTCTTTCGGCGGATCCAAGCGGCCTTCCGGGCCGCGGACGAGAGCGAAGGGCGCTTGTCCACGGTGCTTCAGGAAAACCTCACCGGAGTGCGCGTCGTGCGAGCATTTGGACGTCAGCGCTACGAGGCGGCGAAGTTCGAGAAACGCATTGCGGAATACCGGGATCTGGTCTATCGCCTGATTCGGCTGATGGCAGCCTATTGGAGTCTGAGCGACCTTCTCTGTCTCTTTCAGATCGGGCTGATCTTAGTGGTAGGGACCTATTGGGCGGTTACCGGGCCGGTCACGATCGGGATGCTGGTGCTTTTCACGAGCGTCATCGGGATGGTGCTCTGGCCGGTCCGTCAGCTCGGCCGGATCCTGGCCGACATGGGCAAGTGCTCGGTCGCGCTACGACGAATCGGTGAGGTGCTCCAGGAGGCGCGCGAGCCTATGCCGCCAGACGCGCGTAGACCCCAGATCCACGGCGAGATCGAGTTCCGCAACGCCGGCGCCAGTTACCGCGAGCGTCGCGTCCTTGACGACGTGAGCTTCGCGGTCAAGCCGGGACAGACGGTGGCGCTTCTTGGTCCTACCGGCAGTGGAAAGTCGACGCTCGTACAGCTTCTGGCCCGGCTGTATGACTACGACCGGGGAGAGATCCTGATCGATGGAGTGCCGCTTTGCGACATCGATAAGAAATGGATCCGACGGCACATCGGGTTTGTGCTGCAGGAGCCGTTTCTCTTTGGACGAAACGTGAAGGAGAACATCCGCTTGGGGAGGCCGGAGGCCGGTGATGCACAGGTTTTTCAGGCAGCCGACACCGCTGCAATCCATGATGTGATCCAGCGATTCGAAGGTGGGTACGAGACGCTTGTCGGCGAGCGCGGGGTGACGCTGAGCGGCGGGCAGAAGCAGCGTGTCGCGATTGCCCGGGCGCTCGTGATGGAGCCCCCAATTCTCGTATTCGACGACAGCTTGAGCGCCGTGGATACGGAGACGGATGCACGCATCCGAAAGGGGCTGCGAGCGGCGAGGCGGAATGCGACGACGTTCATTATCAGTCATCGTCTGACGACGCTTGCTGAGGCGGATCTCATTCTGGTCGTGGAAGATGGACGGATCGTGCAGAAAGGGACGCACGATGAGTTGATGACGCAGGGCGGAATGTATCGACGATTGTGGGAGCTCCAGGCAGCCCGGGAAGCCGAGTTCACGCGCGAGCTGGCGGAATCCCGGCGCGAAGAATCTGGGGAAGGAGCCTCGGGAGCGGACTCCTACTCGAGGCACGAGCCGGCACCCGGATATCCGGCCTGACAGGGGAGCCGGCGCGGGACCCGGCCCGGCCGTCGGCCGTGAGCTCGATAGCCGGCGCGGCAGCGTGATGCAAGAAGGGGAGTTATCATGCACGGGTTCGAAGAACAGGATTACAGCAAAGAGATAGATTTCAAGATCTGGCGGAAGATTCTCAGCTACGCCAGGCCATATCGAGGGCACCTCCTGCAGCTTCTGGTGGTCATGTCGGTGGTGGCCGTGATCGATGCGGCGTTCCCCGCGATGACCCGCTACGCTATAGATACCTTTGTTGTTCCGGGTACCACGAACGGGCTCCCCCTGTTTGCAGCCGCATATGGACTGCTCGTGGTGGCACAGGCGTTCAACATCTGGCTCTTCATCGGTACGGCGGGTCGGATCGAGACGGGGCTCTGTTACGACCTACGGAAGCGCGGGTTTGCGCGGCTCCAGCAGTTGGGTTTTTCCTACTACGACAGAACTCCGGTGGGTTGGATCATGGCGCGGATGACAAGCGATTCCGAGCGGCTGGGCGAGACCATTTCGTGGGGCGCGGTGGACATCCTCTGGGGCGGCGGCACGATGCTCGCGATCAGTGTTTTCATGTTCGTCATGGACTGGCGGCTTGCGCTCCTCACCTTGCTGGTAGTACCTCCGCTTGTCGTGGCGAGCGTGTACTTCCAGCGGCGCATCCTGGAGAATCATAGAGAGGTCCGGAAGACCAATTCGCGGATCTCCGGCGCCTACAACGAAGGCATCATGGGGGCCAAGACCACGAAAACGCTGGTGCGCGAAGGGGCGAACCTCCGTGAGTTTCAGGAGCTGACGGGGGCGATGCGCCGCCACTCTGTAAGAACCGCCACGTTCTCCGCGCTCTACATGCCGGTCGTTCTCACCCTGGGGAGTATCGGAACAGGACTTGCGCTCTGGTACGGCGGTTCCGGGGTGATTGCGGGTACCGTCACCTACGGCACGCTCGTCGCGTTCATCAGCTATACGGTGCAGTTCTTTGAGCCGGTGCGCGAGCTCGCCCGGGTCCTTGCGGAGTTCCAGAACGCGCAGGCTTCAGCGGAGCGGGTAATCTCGATGATCGAGACGGAGCCTGAGATCGTCGACCGCCCTGAGGTCGCGGAGCAATACGGCGACGTGTTCCACCCCAAGAAGGAGAACTGGCCAAGGTGGAGCGGGCATCTCGAGTTCCGGAACGTGGGGTTCCGGTATCCGAATGGTGAGCGCGTGCTGAGCGACTTCAATCTGACAGTGGAGGCCGGGGCCGCCGTTGCCCTGGTCGGGGAGACGGGGTGCGGGAAGAGCACCATGGTGAATCTGGCCTGCCGCTTCTACGAGCCGACCGAAGGGGAGATCCTTCTGGACGGCGTGGACTATCGCAAGCGGGGTATTCTCTGGCACCAGTCGCATCTAGGGTACGTACTTCAGGGGCCGCACCTATTCAGCGGCACCGTCCGCGAGAACATCCGGTACGGTAGACTCGAAGCAACGGACGCCGAGGTTGAGGAAGCCGCACGGCTTGTAAACGCCGATCAGTTCATTCGGAAGATGTCGTACGGCTACGATAGCGAGGTCGGAGAAGGCGGCGGGCTCCTTAGTGTAGGGGAGAAGCAGCTCATAAGCTTTGCACGCGCCATTCTCGCCGATCCGACGCTCTTCGTCTTTGACGAGGCGACGAGCTCCGTGGACACCGAGACGGAGCTCCTGATCCAGGATGCCGTCCAGAAGGTGCTCACCGGTCGTACCAGCTTCATGATCGCGCACCGGCTCTCCACCATCCGCAATGCGGACCGGATCCTCGTGATCGATGCGGGACGCATCGTGGAAGACGGTACGCACGAATCGCTTCTGGCGCATAGGGGGTACTACTACCGGCTCTACACCAATCAGTTCCGGCAGGCGGGGGACGTGTTCGACTGAGCGCCTCGTGACCGTCCTTGGCACGTGAGAAGGTAAGGTACGGGCATGCCGGCGCGAGTCCGGCAAGGGGTCAAGCTTCGGGAGAGGGCATCGCCCCAGGATCGCGACGGCCGGAGCGGGGGGAGGGGGCTATGTTCCGGGAGCTACGTTCCGGGGGCTACCCTTCTTCCGCGGCCAGGAATCGCTCCGCTTCCAGCGCCGCCATGCAGCCCATACCGGCGGCCGTTACCGCCTGCCGCCATACTCTGTCTTTGACGTCGCCCGCGGCAAACACCCCCGGGGTATCCGTAGCGGTAGAATCGTGCTTGGTGAGAAGATAGCCCTGTTCATCAGTGGCAAGCCGGCCGTTCAAGAATGCCGTGTTCGGGGTATGACCGATCGCATAGAACAGGCCGCTAACTTCAAGGACCTCCTCCGAGCCGTCGAGCTTGTTCTTCGTCCGAACTCCGGTGAGGACGTCATGTCCGATCGCTTCGGTAGCGACGGTATTCCACCGGATCGTGATCTTGTCGTTCTTCAGGACCCTCTTCTGCATGGCTTTGGAGGCGCGCAGCTCGTCCCGGCGTACCAGCATTGTTACCGAGCTTCCGAATTTGGCCAGGAAGCTTGCTTCTTCGCAGGCGGCATCGCCGCCGCCGATTACCACCAGCGGCTTGTTCCGGAATATCGGCAGTGCTCCGTCACAGACGGCGCACGCTGAGATCCCCTTCTGCCAGTACCGGTCTTCTCCCGGAAGATCGAGGCGTTTAGCTGTAGCCCCGGTGGCCACGATCACGGTCTGGGCATAGTAGTCCGTTGCGCTGCTGGAGACCCGGAAGGGACGTGCCGAGAAGTCCACCGATTCGATGGTCTCTGTCTTGATACGCGTTCCGTGGCGCTCGCTCTGAGCCCGCATGCGGTCCATCAACTCCGGTCCCTGTATGCCTTCCGGGAAGCCGGGATAGTTCTCCACCTCCGTGGTGGTCGTGAGCTGACCGCCCGCGGCGACCCCGCCTGCCATGAATCCCTCGAACAGCAAAGGCCGCAGATCTGCTCGCGCCGCATACACTGCTGCTGTGTGAGCGGCCGGACCGCTTCCGATGATGATCAGATTTTCTGTACTCATAGCATCCTCTTGCCCACGGGAATATACTGTGTAGAGAAAAATGGAGCAATCCCCGAGGGAAAGCGGCCTTTCCTGGGAAATGCCTCTCCTGGGGAAACGCCTCTCCTGGGGAAGCGACCGTGCGCTTGCTGAGGCGGAGTTGAACCGCAACACCGCGCGGGATGTCCAGTGGCGGGGGCCGCTCGGAGGTATATGGGAAGCAGAGCTACGAAACGTGCAACTGCGACGGCGCTCGTTCGACTCTACGGGGAGCTCTTGGATTTCCTAACGCCGTTCGGAGACGAGAGGAAATCCGAGTCGCCGCGGGGCAGTTACGACTGGGCTCCTTGCGGTCGACACCGCCCGCGGATTCCCAAGGCCGGTGTATCGGCTCATGCTCCGCGAGGAGAGGCGGCGGCTCGTAGTGGCACGGCCGGCCGGGGGGCGATCCTCGGACCGGTTCCTCTGGTGCCGTATTGGTTCATCCCGCCGGCCCCTGTCGTCGATGCCTTGGGGGCGGTTGGCGTGCCGCACGGCGAGGTGGACCTGGTTCTGGTGAATGGGGAAGTTGCGGAGCTCTCTGATCGCTTGACGGGTGGTGAGCGCGTCGCGGTCTTCCCTCCGTTTCGGGATCTGTCGCCGGCTCGGGCTCGTGGAATTCTCCGGGGTCCGCTTCGGTTCCTGGTTGACGTGCACTTGGCGCGGCTTGCGCGAATTCTTCGCATCGCAGGCTTCGACGTGCGCGGCGGAGAAGAGCGGGACGACCGCCTCGCGAGCATTGCCTTCCACGAGGAGAGAGTGCTCCTCTCGAGAGATAGGGAGCTTCTCAAACGACGGGCCGTCACTCGCTGTTATGCACCACGGTCCTCCGAGCCCGAACAGCAGGCACGAGAGGTATTGGACAGGTTTGATGCTCGAGGCTTGGCCCGTCCGTTCACTCGATGCCCTAGGTGTAATGGCGTTTTAGAGCTTCGCGCTCGTAGCACGGTCAGAGACGATGTTCCGAAAAGCACGTGGCAGACGTATCTGTCGTTCTCCTCCTGTAATCAGTGCGGTACGGTGTATTGGCAGGGTGCGCACCGAGCGGGAATCGAGTCTATGTTGGAGCGACTCGGAATTCCTCTCGTGTAGAGAAGCTTTGTGGAAATGGATTTGAAAGAGTCTGATATTCGCGTTACACTGGCGCCAAAACGAATGTGGCCGGCAGGTGGGCCCGCACGGAGAGCGGCGGAGCCCGCGGTGATGGAGGGGGACATCATAAAAAAGGCTGAGGGAGAAGAGGACTATGGCCGAAAGCTCGAATACCGGACCGGCCAGCCTCAACGGCCGGGGGACCGATCCGCGCAATGTGAGTGCGGACCGTGCGCGGCGTAGTTTCGTCGAGGATGACTCGGATTACGGGGTCCCGACGGCGTTGGGGGACCAGTATGCCGATAGCGGGGAGCTCGGCTCAGGAGAGTTCCCAACGTCGTCTTCCGGGCTCCGCCAGGCGGTCAAAGACTTCTATACGCCGGCGCATCTGATCGAGGCAATCGAGGACAACGGATTTATTCCGCAAGAAGCCACCGAAGAGAGCGCTGCGGTCGCTTCCGTGAACGTCGTTGACTACTCCCACCTGTCCAGATTCCTGAGCCCGGCGGAGAACCAAGCCGTGTTAAACGGCTTGCACACCGCTTTCTATGTGCTTCTGCAAGAGAGCGGGGGATATCTGAACAAGGTCGACGGGGACACGATGGTGTTCCATTACGGAGGACAGCTCGACCCCAACACGCGATTCGCGGGCGACGACGCTGCACGGAGATTGATGGCGCGAAAGCTATTCGACACCTGTGTGGAGATGCACCGGATAACCCGCATGTTCGACCAGGCTGACGAGCGCTTTCTGGAGCTGAGTGCTGGCCCGGAGCAGTACGAAACGCTGCAGCGCGCGTTTCAAGTAATCGCCGAGCTACGACACAACCAGCATTTGGCGGTCAGCGCATACGGAGCGTTCCATGTGCAGATTCGAATCGGCGCAGCAATCGGCCCGGTTACCAATGGGAACTTCGGGCCTACGGGAGCCAAACACTGGGACATCGTTGGAGCGCCGGTGATTGAAGCGCGCAATATGGAGCGTACCGCTCCTTCAGGCGGGCTTCGCATGACCGAAGAGCTGTACCAGGTCCTGGATCGGATGAATGTGCCGGAAGAGTATACTCATTCGTTTCGCGATGAGGCAGCGGCTGAAGCGGGCAGATTCCAACGGGTCCGGCGTGACGAGGTGTTTCGTTTTGCGCGGGTGACTCCGCCGGAGAAGCATGCCACTGAGCTCCGCTCTTACAGTGTATTGGTGGATCCGCTGTTGCCGGAGCGAATCGGACGGCGCGTAGATGTGTTGCTTGTGTGTGGGGCGTCGGAGGCTGAGCGTATTCTGGACTACATCGCGTACTACCGGGGCCATCGCCATGTCATCGATGAGACCGAGGAGGTGTTTCGTCGGCGGGGCGTGCAGCTGCGAAAGCTTGCCATGTTGCGGGCGATGTATCCGCGGAAGATTGCGAAGCTGTCTCGGCTGTCTTGCCGCCAAGGATCGGAGGGCGCGCCTGAAACAGAGGCGTCTCAAGCGCAGGAGAAAGACGCAGCGGGCCAGCGTCGAGATGGGGACGGGGACGCAAGCGGGGAACAGTACCGCTCTTCGCATACGATACCTTCCCATTTGGAGCATGAGATCGATCGACGTCACTCATTGTTCGAGATTCTATCTCGGCTCGGGAGTTATCAGGATCTGGTGAAGCTGCCGGCCGGACGTCATGCCGTTGCTCCCGAGCACAAACTCGACGAGCTCAATGACGATTTCGACCGGCGAGCGGAGGAGCTGTTGAAGGAGCTCAAGCAACGCTATTCTGAGTGTCGACGCACCCTGGCCAAGGAGGCATACTTCTACCATGTGATGTACCCGTTCGTGTTCGAGGCGCTTCGAGCAAGCGTCCGTGAGTATCAGGAACAGGTGGGCGAGTTGGAGGCTGTTTGACCGATCGACGAACTACGCAATCCTCCGGAACGATGTGGACGGAAACGGAGCACAACCACGGCTCATCTCAGGAGAGTGTGGATGATCTTCCCGCGGGGCCTTCGGAGGAAGAGTTGTTCCAGTTCCTCAAGGTGCGTCCGGACGGGGTAACGGAGTACGATCTTCTGCGGCGCTTCATCCCCGATGACGGCCAGTTTGGGGACGGCAAACTCGCTCTGTTCCGACGGCATTTCCTCCTCTACCATCATCTTTACCTGCTCCGGGATCGGGTTGAGGATGCGGGGTGGTACCTGGACGTTGGTCCTGCCTTCGTGCGTTTGATTCCGTTCCCCTCCGGCGGGGCGTGCCGCTACTTCGATCCGGAGAACGGAAGATTCTGTGGCCTTCCCACGGAAGCCGCTTCGGAGCGCTGTCCCGCGCATGAGCACGCTACTCGCTCCAGGCGTGACTCCGGGAGCATTGGGCGGGTGGGGCTGCGCGGCTACTACCTGGAGCCGCGCAACTATCACACGATGGACGAGGCCACGCTGGAGCTATGGATGAGCGGGGTGAAACGGTACGCTCTCCAGTTCGAGCAAATCGAGAGCGCGCGGCGGATGCTCGGCCTGCCGGTCTCGTTCACCGTGGACCGCCTCAAGCGGCGATACCGCTTTCTGAGCAAGAAGCAGCACCCGGACGCCGGGGGGAGCGACCGGCACTTTGCCGACCTTCAGGAGGCTTACCAGATACTTTTTTGGTATTGTACCGGCATCGCCGGTACTGAGTGAGCAATCCGGCGAAACGCTTTGTGAGCTCCAACGATGGTACCGGCGCTCGGCCCCAATTCGAGCTCGGCAAGGCGGCCGGCCGCGTACAGGCCCGGCTTCCATTCAAGCGAGGTTTCAAGGATTGGGTGCCCGCCGCGGTCACGGGGAGCATTGAGCTCGGCAGCGGTACGCGCTACGAGCTCCGCGGCAGGCGGCTCGTCGGAGAAGCCGGTGGCCAGGATTACCTGGTCCGCCCTAATCTCCGTTCCGTCGGCGCATCGGAGGGTAAGGGGCCCGGCGTCTCGCGATTGCGCTGTCGTCGTAGACTCGGTTCCTGCGCCGTCCTCGGACAAAGTCGCACGCTCGTCCCTGTCACCGGAACGGAGGCAGTGGGGCGGAAGGGGGCTGTGTCCGGCCCGGGACACGTGGCTTGCCGACCGGCCCTGGGGATATGACGACAACGCACGGTTCGCGTCCGGCGGCGCGCTTTCCGACTCCGAACCGGCGGCTTCCAACGCCGCGATGCGGTTGTGCATGAGCTCGACACGGCCGCTAGCGACGGCCTCCATTCCCTGTTCCCGGACTTCGGGTGTGATGGTTCCGGGCAGGCGTGCTTGGGAGAGCATGGACCGACGCACTTCAATCGGCGCCTGCAGAAAATCACGCATGCATGCGGGGCCCAGATAGCACGGATGACTGTCGAACCACGAGGTTGTAGGTTCGTGACGTGCGATTAGTACCGGTTGGGTGGGTGCTTCCGGAGATCGGGCAAGCACGAGCGCGAATTGCCAGGCGGACATACCGCAGCCGACGATCGCGGTACGCCCGCCGAGGCCGGTCAAGGGAAGCGTGAACCGGGGAGACAGAAGGTGTTGTACGACTGTCTGGCCGGCCGAAACAGCCCATCGGGGGATCGCGGGCGGAGGCTGGCCCGGTGCCAGCACTACCCGCCGGGCGTGCACCACGCCGGCATCCGATTCAACTGCATAGCCGCCGGGCGCGGTCCGGATAAGCCGGGCCGTACCGCGTATCCATCGTTCTTGCAAATGGGTGCGTTCGACAACGGAAGCCAAGTGGGCGTTGAATAGCTGGAGCGCAGGACGGGCATACGGCTCGATGAAGTGCCGGGAGCGCGAGTAGCCGTGCTGCGCAGCGTACCGGCGGAGGCTCCGGTAATCTACATCCATGTTGTGGCTGGAGGGCGAGCGAAGGAATTGCATCCCCACATTTCGGGTGCGAGTATGCCACAGGCGGCCCGGCGAATCGTAGGAATCGAGTATAGCGAGGCGATCCGCAGAGACCAAACCGGCTCTTGCGAGGGCCGCGCTCAAGAAGGTGCCGTGTACTCCTCCGCCAACGATCAACCAATCGAGCACAAGCCCAACTTACAGACTGGCATGACTGTTGGCAACAGCCGGCCCGCCGATGGTGCACCTGTTCCGTCGGCATGAATGGAGCACATTGTCCGTTGATGGCGATTGCTTGGACGACGGACTACTCCGGCGGAGGGGCCTCCTGAATACGCTCGCCAAACTCCTTCCACGCACGCTCGCGATCCCGCTTGGTGTAACTGATGGGCCGCTCCTTACGCGACACGCGTGTGACCGATTGCGAAGAGGGGGCCGGATGCGAGGGTGCGGTCCATCGATGTTCAGCTTCAGCCGGCGTCCCCGGCCGCCGGCCCTTGCCACTCTTTTCTGCCGCTGCCGCGAAGCGGCTCGCCACGCCGGCGCTTCGGCGCCCCGCTCCCCGAGGCCCGACCGTTTCGGGCTCAGAAGCTTCTCCGTGTTCCGCGCGGTTTCGGGCCCGGACCGCGCCGGCGTTGCCGGATCCGGGCTGCAACGGGCGCGAGAAGCGCCTGTTCCGGCGGCCCCTATCCGTGAGGGGACCAGGCTCGGGTTGTCCGTCTGCCCCCAGTGAGCCGTCCTTCCGGGACTCTTCCAGAAAATGCTCTCGCATGACCGCATAACGCCCGGAGAAGCGATACAGAAGCTGGCGGAACGGGTTGAGTTGGGTGAAGGCGGCGTCGAACAAGGATACGAGTGGAAGCCCGAGAAGCCTTGGAAGGTCGTAGAAGCAGTTCCCGCCGAGCACGAAGTAACGCTCCAGCAGCTTTCGGAGATCCTCGGTGGCGCGCAACGACTTCTGTTGTTTGGCCCAATGGAGAAGTGCTTCAGCCATGAGGGAAGGCTGCTCGTACAGCTCGGTGAATACCGGGTCCAACTCCTCTGCTGTTTCCGCCATGGCCGCCGCAAAGGTTGCTCGCGAAAGAAACGCCGTCTTTCGATTCCGTGCGCCCGCTCGAATGTGCTGTTGCATCATCTTGGCATAGCGCTCATACAGCACGGTTCTGAGTTGATCCATGCGGTCTAAGAAAACCGGAAACAGATTCGTCCGGTGTATGAGCCCGTTTTTCACCGGAACCACTGTCGGGAGTTTCCGCGTCGATCCGCTGGGGGCCTCCGCGTACTCATAGTAGAACCGGCTCCGAAACTCCTCGAAGGATTCTCCGTACTTATCACGATACTGTCCGAGAATCTGATCCGCGCGGCTCTGAGGAACCAAAGGCGGTCGATGATCCGCGATGTGGCGTGCCACCGCGTCGAGATCGCGGTAGCGTTCCTGTTCCGCCGCCTTTCGAAGCTTGAGCTCTTCCAGTTGAGCGTCTACGAACGCCAACAGAAGATCCGCCGTCTGGAAGAACTCATGCTTAACCGGTATTCCGCGCTGTGCCTCCAGCTCTTCCCGATGATGAAGGACTTGACGAGTAAGCGTGTACCAGAAGCGTGGATCACGTCCCTTGATCCGCTCCTGTAGCTCCGTCAAGCTTGTTCCCATGATCCTGGCTACACCGGTCAACAGCTTCCGGTTCTCGAGTGCGTGGCGAATACGACTGATGGCGAGCGCGATGAATGGGTGGACGCGTTCGGTTGTAACGAGGAGGGCGTCTCTTTCAAGAGTGTCCACGCGAAATATGGCCGGCTCCTGCTCTGTGAACAATCGGACAAGCTCGGTACGAGGCACGTTCGTGGTGTAGCCCTCCGGAACCGGGGTTTCGCGCTGTTGGAACGTGGATACGAGCGGAAGCGGGTTGACCGGATCCTCGCGGGCTTCCTGGAACAACTCGTTCACGAGGTGCGCGTAGAAACGCGAGTCCCCTTCACCGGTGAGCACAATCGCATCCGGACGGCGCTTTCCGTCGCTGAACCTCGTCGTGATCAGGCCGATCCGAGCTTGGCGGAGTTTCCGGCCAAGGCGCGTCAGCTCGGCTTCCACGTCGGCGCCGTGGACGCTGATGCTCTGAGCGAAGCGCCGGTAAGGGATGCGAGGTTTCCAGGCGTCGCAGAGGCTGTGGAAAAGCTTCCGCTCGTTGGGCGTGAAGCTTCCGACTCCGCTTATGAACTCATCCCGGCGCACCGGATCCAACGCGACGTAGGAAGGCTCGCTCTGTGGACGATCCTTGGTGCTCATGTACCGCGTACCCTGCACTTGACGGTGGCTCGACACGAATAGCCATATCGGACGATCCACGTCACTAACTATGCGGATCTACCAAATTCTCGGTCCCAGCTCCGTGTGCATTATAGCAGAGGATCCGTGTTGCGCACACTCTTTTTCGATTGCCGGCGGCGGGCATCTTTGATTGTGGGCTCTTGCCTCGTTTGCCTGCTCCGCTTCATATTTGCGTCGGAGGGTACTGTGTCGTACGAGCCCCGTCTACTGAGCCTCGAAGGACCAGCATATGCGGTCGTGGCCTCGCCGGAAAACGATAGCGTTTCCGTCGGATGCAAGGACGGGTCAATTCGTCTGTGGCGCATCGGCTACTGGAGGCCTTGTGGACGGTTCGACGGCCACCGGGGTCGGGTGAACTGCTTGGACATGAACCCGGCCGGATCTCGGCTTGTCTCCGGAGGTGCCGACCGGCGGTGTTTGGTGTGGACCTATCCGGAGGGCGCTCTCATATCGGAGTTCACCGGACACAAGAGACAAGTGGTAGATGTTGCCTTCTCACCCGACGGCATGCATGTCGCCAGTGTGAGCCGTGATGCCCGCCTCTGTTTCTGGAGCTCGGAGCTGGGATGGGAGTTGCACGGTGCCCAGGGACGTCGGAGCCCTGTTCATTCGATTGCGTTTGCTCCGACCGGGAACTATTTGATAGCGTGTACGGCGGGCGGTGAGATGGTGTTGTTGCGCACCCCGGACTTGGATCCGTTCCATGTGGTGCGCTATCCGGGAATGTCGGTCTACGAGCCGTCGTTCAGCCCGGACGGCAATCTTCTTGTTGCTGCCGGTTCGGAGCGCGAGTTGGTATTCTGGGAAACGGAGACGTGGACCGTGCGCTCTCGAATAGCCCTTGGACGGGGCGGTTATCACCCGCTTCGCTTCTCTCCGACCGGTGAGCTGGTGGCCGTTGGAGTCAAGCACGGGGTGTTGCTCATACAAAGCGAGGAAGGGACCGTTGTGGAGTTTCTTCCGGTCGGTGCCCGGGGGGTGCTCGCTGTAGACTTCTCCGCGGACGGTCAGTGGCTCATCACCTCGAGCTCGGATCGGAGCGTGAGGATCTGGCACCTCGGCGAGCTGGGGGTTGTTCAGGTGTAGGGATCGCCGCAGGAATTGTAGAGGCGTGCCGGGGAAGGTAGCTTGTCCGCACGGGCCGCGAAATCCGAAGAGTTCCCTACCCTTGGAAGCGGGAGGCGGCGATTGTGACACCACGGGGAATGCGCCCGCACGACACCTTCGCACAGAATCGGCTCGAACAGCTGTTCGCGGAGGCTCAGAGCGAGCAACTTGACGGCAGGGATCGTTATGTAGTGTTCAGCGACCTTCATATGGGAAATGGCGGTAAGGGCGACGGATTTCGTCATAACGCAGATCTCTTTCACTCCGTCCTGGAGCGCCATTACTTGCCTGAAGAGTACCGGCTGATCCTCAACGGGGATGTCGAGGAGTTACAACGCTTCTCCCTGAGAGCTATCCAGAATAGGTGGGAGTGGACCTATCGGCTCTTCGATCGCTTCCGGGCGTCCAATAGGTTCTGCCGTTTGATCGGCAACCACGACCTGAGTCTCATGGAGATGCCTGAGCGAGAGGTCCACGAGAGCAACATCAGGGAAGCGCTAAGGCTCGACCACCATGGGCACACGGTGTTCATCTTCCACGGGCACCAACCGTATCGCCGATACCGAGGGCCGAACCGTTGGGTTGACTTTGTCCTTCGTTACGGCGCTCGACCGCTGAGAATCCGGCATCCTACTCCCGCTCACGATTCCCGGAAGCGTTTTGCCATGGAGCGTTGCGTCTATGAGTTCTCGAGCAGGAAGAAAATCATGTCCGTGATCGGCCATACACATCGGCCGCTCTTCGAGAGCTTGAGCAAGCGGGATACGATCAAGTTCCAGATCGAGATGCTCTGCCGCACTTACCCTTCGCTTGAGTCGGCACGGCAGCGCGAGGTGGAGGACCGCATTGTCGCGCTGAAAGAAGAGCTCGAGTCGATCGCCGAAGACGAGGCATCAGATGAAAGCACGAGTCTGTACAACGCGAACCTCGTCGTCCCATGCTTGTTCAACTCCGGCTGTGTGTTGGGGAAACGCGGGATAACGGCTCTGGAAATCGACCACGGCGTTGTGAGGCTCGTCTACTGGTTCGATCGCGAGCGGCCGCAGAAGTATCTGCGTTCGCGTAAGCTTCAGCCCCAGCAGCTCGATAACACCCGTTACTTCCGAGTGATTCTCAATGAAGACCACCTAGACTATATCTTCACACTCATCCGGCTGCTGAGTTAGGTGGAACGTATCGCTCGCCGGTGGCGAGCTCGACGCATCGATAGGCACCGTTGTAGATCCCGATACTCTTGTTCCGAACAATACAGTCACAGTACATCCGCAGGAGATCGTCATCATGTGTAATGAGGTCGATTGCCTGGAGCGTCTCCGGGATCGTCCGAGTCTCGACCGTGCCGTCACCGAGCTCCGCTCCGCGGATAGCTCCCCACTGCTCGTGACCGCCGACGCGCCGGTTGAAGATTTTTGGAACCGGGTAGAATGCCAGCTCGCTCGGCTTGGTGATCATAACGTCGATCACTCGCATGAGATAGTTTGACGCATAGACGGCATGAGACGTGTTATCGAAGTGGAAGATGTGGATGCCGGAAGCTGATTGACTTCGAATAGAGTCCGTGAGACGGCGCGTTTCCTCCCATGACGTATGGGCCGAGATCAAGTCCTGATCCGCCGATAGCCGCGCCTGCAGCCACTCCCAGTTCTCGCGGTGATCGCCGAGGTTCACAAAGAGGGCGATTTTCTTGTCGCGAATGAGCGGGAGGCAATGCTTGATCACCGCCGCGAAGAGCTCTCGCTGGGCGCCGGCCCCGCCCATCGTGAGGAGAAGTCGCCGCGGTTCGCCGGCTGCAGCGCGCTCGGTGCGCGCGGCGCAGTCTGCCTCGATGTTGGTTACAAGCTCGTGATCGATGTGATGTCCGGTATACGAGAGCGCGTCGGCGGGGACCGGATTGAGGATTCGGCCCTTCTCGTCGAACCCGCGCATTGCGCGGAAGCCGTAATAGCCGGCCGGGGACTGCACTCCGTGCCTGGCCCCTTCGGTCAGTTGGAACGCCATGGGCCAGTTGTCGAACATCATGTCGACCACGTTGGTCATCCCGCCGGCGACCGCGCCCATGCAGTTCCACATATGCGAGGTAAGCATCGGCATGGAGCTGGGAAGAGCCTCATGGAGGTTGCGAAAGAGCTCGCTCATCTTGTAGTCCTTGACGTTAGTCTTCAGAAACCGCCAGGGCCACGTTACGATCCACCAGTTGAGGAAAGCGTTGAGGATGGGGAGAGACTTCTCACCGGTCGTAAGCACCTCCCAGATGTACTTGTCGAAGAGCTTGCTCCGCTGGGAGACGCGCGACCACCGGCTATACCACTTGTTGCACCAGGTTATGACGTCGGTCGTAATCCCGGGAATAGCCAGGAGGTCGAGCCAATACGGGGTGTAGCCCATGGCACGGGCACAGGACGCTCCCGCCATGGCAATGCGATAGTGACCGAAGCCCATTCGGATCGTACCGATGACGACCGCCTTGTCGGACTCCCGGATCGGCTCTCCTCCGCCTTCTCTCACGATATCTTTCAGTCCGAAGACGTCACCGAGGTATGCGTTGTCACGCAGGCTGAGCTCATACGTCTCGTTCGGGTCATAGTCGAACTTACGAACAAACATGCGCTGCCATCGCGCAATCTTCCGTGACTGGGACCGGGTAAGACGATTTCCGTAGATTTCGTAGCGGCCGTCGCGTTCCTTCAAAACCAGCTCCTTGCTTGTACGAACGGATGTGAGTTCCCGCGATCATACGATCGCATGGGCATTTCCGCAAGTCGACTCCGTTGGGACGACAGGGCAAACGCAGTTGGATCAGTACGGTTCGACGGCGGCGGCCGAAAGCCGCTGACGCAAGTACTTACCCATCTCACCACACCACCAGGGGCCCCGGCAAGCGCCCACGACCACCCGCTCGCCGCCGCGCTTCCAGGCGTATTGTCCAACTGCGTTTGCCCTGCTGCATCGAGGGGGTGAGGATTGCGTGAGAGCGACGATACGTCATACAGTGCTCACGCAGGGATCAGGGCGGCACGGTCATTCGGGTGGATGATCGCCGTCGCGACGGTGAAACCCGATCGCCTTCATACTGGGAGGAGAGCATCCATGGATACCGAGAAAAGCGAAGAGCTGTTCGAGCGCGTCGAGCGAATGCTGGGAGAGCACAACTACGTTGCCGCCTATACGGTGGTCAAGAAGGCCGAGATTGCCGAGGACGACAGAACGGAGCTCTCCGGTAAGATCGTAACTCGGCTGGTAGATGAGCTGAGCCGTTGTACGCGGAAAGAGGACCGGGAGCGTGCGGTGTACCTGCGTTCGCTCCTGGCGTGGATATTTCGGGACATTCCCGGGTTGGCGAGCATGTATCGGGAGCAGGTTCGCATCGCCAATCAACGCGATGACTTAGCAATGGATCTCTACCGTGGCTTCAAGAATTTCAACGATGTTGCATCCGGGCGAAAGAGCGTGAGCGACGGGGTGCAGGAAACCATGGAGGGTTTCCAGCGGAACATCGATGAAGCGGCGGAGCGGGTGCGGAGTGGCGAAGCGGACGAAGTAGTCCGTGACTTCGCAAACATGGCGGAGGAGGGGATCAAACAAGGACTCAGCTCACTTGGCAAGATCTTTGAGACCCTCAATCAGCCACGTGAGAGCGCCCGCGGTGACAGCCGGCGCTCGGAACGCCCGTCGTCTACGGATGAGTCCGAGGAAGATCAATCGTCAAGCCGGACCGGGCGCGACAAGAGCGAAGAGTCAGCGAGGTCCTCCGAAGCGCAGAGCTCGGAACAGCGTTCTGGGAGCCGAGAGAAAGCGGAGCCGGGCTCTGGAGAAGGCTCCTTCACCCAGCGAATGCGCCAAGAGGCGGAGGACGCGGAGTTCGAGGAGGAGTCTTAGATCCACGTTGCCTCGCGCTCTGCGTGGATCGACCGGCCGGATCAACCTGGTGGATCGACCGGCGGGATCAACCGGGTGGACGGGCCGGATCGATCGGGTGGATCGACCGGGTGGATCGACCGGGTGGCGTGGGGTCACCGTGCGGCGTCCGGTCAGCCCTGGCGCCCCTCGAGACCGGCGGTCACCGGGGCGGCCGGGGCTTCGGCCGCACCTGCGCGGCGGCGGGCAATCTCCTTTGCGGTTGACCCTGCAAGAAGAGCAATGGCAACCGGATACAGAAGCAGGGAGGCAAACCCCAACTGCACTCCCAAGAGGTCGTGAAGGACGCCCACAAGTGAATTCCCAATGCTCGTTACCACGACTGCGGGTAACAACACCCCGCCCATGACCGTTCCCGTGTTCCGTGGGAACTGATGGATGACGATTCCCATGACAGTCGGGTACAGGATGCTGACGAACGCGCCCGAGACCGCAAAGAGCCACGGTACGCCCGGGATGACTAGCCCGGCAAGAACGGCAGCCCCCGCGCCGATTGCCAGCAGCGCAATCGTCCGGGTGTATCCCAGTTTCTCCGAGAGTATCCCCAGCAGGAGCCTCCCGGCGGTAAACGTGCCGTAGAAGCCGGAGAAGTAGTGCGCTGCAGTGGATTCATCCATACCTCGCGTCTCCACGAGATAGTTCACCAACCAACTGGCCAGTCCCATCTCGATTCCGATAATGAGCCCCAGGAGTACCGCCAGCCTTCGTACCAGCCCGTCCCGCAGCGTGCGAACGACGCCGGTTCGCTCTCCTTCCCCCTGCTCCGGCGTTCCGGCAGCCCCAAACCGCATGAGGAGCGTCCAAACGAGGAGGCTTCCGACAAGCACGGCAGGAAAGGCAAACACCTCCTGCCACCCCGCTTCGGTCACGATCAGCGCTCCGGCGTACTGCGCTCCGAGCACCGAGCCCAGCCCGAAAAAGAGATGGAGAATGCTCATGCCGGTCGCCGCCCTCTCGCGGAACAGCCGGGCGCCGAGCGCGTTGAGCCCGATCTCGAAAAGTCCAATGCCCAGGTTGAACACCACGATGAAAAGCACAAACGTGGGATAGCTTCGTACTCCCAATACGAAGAGCTGTGCCACCCCGACCAGACAGAGCCCCGTCGCCAGAAGCGATTTGTTCCCGTACGACTGCACCGCCTGTCCGCCCGAGTAGATCCCGGCCAGAAAGGCCAGGGACCCCAGAAAGAGGGCGACCGCGAGCGCCGTATAGCTCAGCGAGAGGTCAGCCCGTATTGCCGGAATCAGGACGCCGCGGATGTTGTCGAGACCGCCGAAGGCCGCCATCACGAGAAACGCAAGCGCGGCGAGCGGGAGGAAGCGTCTCATGACCGCCGCATCGTATCGGACATAGGATAGCGGCGCAACTGCCGGCGCGAAGCGTGCAGCACGTGAGGCAAAGATTGTTGGGGGAAGTCTCCCCCACGCTCCAGCCCGCGT